>ERZ1673700.145-NODE-145-length-101714-cov-12.111284_pt1 | contig 101714 bp, 91 predicted proteins | sample MGYA00580230_ERZ1673700 | MGnify/ENA primary metagenome ERZ1673700 (study PRJEB41218, sample SAMN15661782) | gut metagenome | host: Homo sapiens | place: Canada: London | collected 2015-08-20/2019-03-30 | study: EMG produced TPA metagenomics assembly of...
TTGATTGTAGTTCTTTTGGTAGTGTTGGTATTTAAAGTCGTGAGTAAATAAATAATTTAATTTTAGGAGATTAAAATGATTAAAAAAATTATATCGCTTTTATTTGTATTATCTATGGTTTTATTTTCTCAAAATGCTAAAAATATTTTTGATGCTATAAATAATAATGATTTAAGTAGCGTTAAAAAAATTATAATGGCAGGAGGTAATGTAAACGCTATAAATAAAGCTGGGATGACGGCATTAATTGTAGCATCCGAAAAAGGAAATATAGAAATAGTAAGAGAACTAATAAATGCTGGAGCTAATGTAAACGGTACAAATTCGGTTGGATGGACTGCGCTTATGGGAGCGTCTTTTGAAGGAAATGCAGAAGTCGTAAAAGAATTAATAAATTCTGGAGCAAATATTAACGCTTTTGGAATTAAATATAAAAATACGGCTTTAATGCAAGCTATACGAGGTGAAAATCCTGAAATTGTTAAAATATTAGTTGACTCTGGAGCTGATATTAATATGAAGAACGCTAACGGCGAAACCGCCTACGATAAGGCATTGGAAGTCGGATTAACGGAAGTAGCCGAACTATTAAAACCTAAACCTGAAAATTCTAATATTTACATAGATAATATTTCTACTAATACTAAAGTTATAATTATGATTATTATCGTATTGATTATGCTGGTTATAAATATATTAATTTATCGTTTTGGCAGATATTCAGAATCTGGAGAGCTTATTAGAAAAATTTTTGCTTGGGGACCGTTAATATTTTCTATACTATATATAATAATAAATATTATAAGTATTATACCAAATATTATGTATATTTTGATTGCGCTGTTAGATTTTGATTTCAGTTTTATAGACGGAGTTAAAGTATTTAAATGCATATCATTTTTGTTATGGGCTATTGCAAACGCTATACATTATGGAATATCTGAAAATTTTAATGTTAGTGATTGCTTTAATATATCTATAGAAGTTATTAAATATATAGCTTTAGGTATTGGATTATTTATAGTATTAACTGGAGGCGGAGTAACTATAAAAGTTATATTTATAATCGCGCTTATATTATTTATAGTAATATTGGCAATACTATTTGTCTTTGGATTTGCTTTTCAGGGATTGCTCATGATATGTAATTGTGGAATGGCAGCTGCTGAATTTGTAATTGCTATAATATACACTAATTTAAAAGATATAATTGGGTATCTTAAAAATAAATACCCTAATGCTTCAAGTGTAGCTATTAAAGATAAAAAGAAATTATCTAAACAAGCAGCTAAAAAGCTTGGAATAAAAGATAGACTTGAATCTAACCCTAATCTTTATGTTGGAAAAGGTTTACTTTTGGGCAATAATAATGAAATTGTTGGAGAAGAAGAAGTAATTTTTGATTCTAGCGTTCCAATAGAAGTTGGAGAAACTTATACACTTTAAAAATGGGGATTAATTATGAATAACGAAAATATAAGAGAAATATACGAAATAAACTCTAAAGATAATTCTAATAAAGAATTATACGAAGAAGCTTTAGAAAAATTAAACGCTTTTGAGTTTAAAGATAAAAGATTAAATAGTTTAATAATATTTATAGTTTATAATTATAATGATTTTAATATAGAAAATAAAAACAATATAATTTATTTACAAAAAGAAAATATTAAATATAGCGAAGAGCAAGACATAAAAATAACTTTATTAAAAGCTCAATTTAATCATATAGAAAATAAATATATAATTGACGGCAAATTAAATATAAAAATAATAATTGCTTTTAACTGCTCTAAAGAAGAAGTAGAGAATAAATATTTAAGTAAAAAAGAAAATGAAAACGCTATTAAATTAAATGTTTTTCCCACAGAACCTAAATATAATATCAATCAAATAATATTAAACGATTCGACTTTTGAAGAGATACAAAAATCTACGGTAATGATAAAAAATATTCAAAAAATTTATTACGATTGGGGATTTGCTCAAGTTGACCCTGTCCCAAGATGCATAATTAATTTTTACGGACCGCCTGGAACTGGAAAAACTATGTCCGCTCATATAGTGGCAAGCGAATTGGGAATAAAAATACTTCCGTTAAATTATTCGGATATAGAATCAAAATTTGTGGGAGACGCTCCAAAAAATTTAGTTCAGGCTTTTGAAATAGCTAAAAAAGAAAACTGCCTTTTATTTTTTGACGAAGCCGATTCTTTTTTAGGAAAGCGTATAACTAATGTTTCTTCAAGTTCCGACCAAGCGGTTAATTCTTTAAGAAGTCAAATGTTAATACTTCTAGAATCTTTTAATGGAGTTGTGATATTTGCTACAAATTTGCATGAAAATTACGACAGCGCATTTGAAAGCAGAATATTAAGACATATTAAATTTGAGCTTCCAGATAAATATATAAGATTAAAAATTATAAAGAAAATGCTACCCGATAAAGCTCCTATAGATAAAGAAGTTTTAGAAGACGATTTTTTACTTTCTTTAAGCGAGATAATAGAGGGTTTTTCGCCAAGAGAAATAAAAAATACAATTTTGGAAGTCTTTATATCGAGCATACAGAAAAATACAAATATGAATAAAGAATTATTTGAAGAAGTATTTAATAAAGCGAAAGAAAAATTTGAGCAATTAAAAGCTAAATCAAATATTAGAAAGGAGAATTTAAAATTGAAAATAAAAGAAAATTTAGAAACTAATAATTATAAAATTCAATCTAATGATGCAGAAAATGAAACTGATAAATTAGAAAATAAAAATCAAGGAGAAAAAAATGAAGAATAAATTATTAGAAAACATTTTAAGAGAAGCCATAGAAACGGCGACTATAAAAGCTGGCGAAACTGCAAAAGATATATTTAATAAATTGCAAAGCGATATAAAAAATAAGATAGAAAATACTTCTACGGACGATATTTTATCTTTTATAAAGTTGGCTTGGAATTTGGAAGAGATAAAGACTGAAGAATTATCTTTAGAAAAATGTATTTCGCTTGTAAAAAAAGAATTTAATCAAAAATTATATTCTTCGGCTTGTATTTTAAATAAAAAAGATATAGATAGCAAATATAAATTTGAAATACATATATGTTTTTTAGATAAAAATAACGAGCCTATGCTTAACGGAAACGCTAAACATTGGATAATCTATACAAACGCTTTAGATAAAGATTTATTAAATCAATTCGCGGGTAAAGATATGATTTTATTACAATAATTAAAGAAAGGAGTTTAAATTATGTCGTATTTTATAGAATTATTAAGAGCAATATGGGATTTTATAAAAAAAATAGTAGTAAAAATTATTAATTTTTTTAATAATATAATGAAGTTTTTCAAGAATCCGCAAAGACTAAATAAATTAAAGCAAAATAAAAATATTTTAGCCATTTCTATAAAAGACAGGTTAGAAAATGGAAAATATAATATAGTAAACTGCTTATATAACAAGGAAGATGATGAATTAGTAGATATGGAAACGGATACTCTTGGATATGAAGCAGAGAGATTGGATGCAGAAACTGAAAAACAGTTTAGAAATGCAGATATGATAGTATTAAATTAATTTACGGAGGCATAAAAATGAAAGAATTATTACTTGGTATATTAGGATTTTGCGCGGCTGGAGTAGGCATAGTTTTAGTATTTTTTAATAAATTTTCTAAAAGAGAATTATTTAATGTTAAAGAAGTAGAAATACTAAAAATGGAAGATGTTATTATATTCTTTAAGAAAAAAGAAATAATAGAAAAATTAAAGTCCGATAGCAATTTGCTTGCAGTCGCTATAAAGGAACAAGTAAAAGATAAATATAATATAGTTTTAACTTTATACGATAAAAGCACGGATGAAGTTTTAAATATTGATAATTGCGCTTATGCTTTGAAGTTTAAAGCAAAAGATATTGATACCGATTTGAAAAACGCTTTCGGTAATAAGGATATGATAGTTTTAAATTGATTTATAATTTATATAGTCGCAGTAATGAAATAAAAATATAATCGTAAAGTATTTAAAGTTTGAAAGCTTTTTAGATTTTATCTTAATCATAGATTAAAACAAATTCAATACTATCGTTAATATCAATCTAAAAACTTGCCTTTAAAAAAATTTTCGTTTCCCGTTTTCTTTGCCGTAAGTTTGAAAATCACGCAACCGTCTGGGCAAACTATAACCTTGCTATATTTACCGTCTCCGCCGATATTCTCCAAATCTCCTCCGCTTCGCACGGCTTCCATAGCGGGAAACATAATCATCATTACTTTTGAGCAAATTCCTTGTCCTTCAGAATTAACAGGACAACCGTAAGTGCATTTATATTTATCGCCTATCTCCTCTCCGTTTCTGCAATATCCTTCGGTTTTATCTCCTCGCAAAAATCCCTTAACTTCAATCTCAAATTCGTATTCTTCGTTATACCATTTTTTCATGTTTAATTCTCCAAATTTATTTTATTATTAATTATCGCATTTATTTTTTATTTTATAATTTTACAAATCTTTAATAATTTAGCACTTCTTAAAAATAATTCCGAAGTATCTGAATCTGATTTTAAAGTCTCTAATGTTGGTAAAAGAATTTCATCTTTGAATTTTTTGTTTGATAAATATTTAAATTCGACTTTATCTTCTTTGTAAAAATTATCTTTCGCCAATTTAGAAAAACATTCATTAAGTAGTCCATCTGGACTAGGATTTACTTTTGGAGATGCAAATATTATTTCACAAGAATAATTTGAAAAATAAATTTTCCAAATTAAATATGCTCTAATCATTTTTTTCAAAACTCTATCTCTTACTTTGTTATCATCGTTTCCATATCGTAATCCTTGTTCATGAAAAGCAATTTCCACCATATAAATTTTATCGTTAGCTATACCAATAACATCCAATTCCGCTTGGTTTAGCATTTTTTCAAATTTTGTTTTTTCTGAAAAAATATTAGGATATTCTTTTTTAATTTTTTCAAATTTTGCTTTTGCCTTGTCTTCATTAGACTTTTTCCATGACCTTAAGGTTTTCCAATTCGTTTGAGTCATAAAACAACCCTTTATATGCTTTAAATAAGATTGCATTAGAGATTCTCCCATTTCTATTTTCATGTTTAATCTCCTATTTTAATTTATGAGCGGTTATAATCGTATAACTATTATAATTTATATTTATTATATCAAAAATAAATTTTTTTTATTTTATTAACTTTTCTTATTTCTCATATTTTTTCTATTAATTTTTTAGCATACGAACAAGTCGCCTCTAATTTCTTATTTCGTATATTAGCGTTTTGTATAACACTCTCTACAAGTTTTTTAGCAATCCCCTGTCCTCCATAAGCGCTATCGACTTCCGTATGCGTTATGTTCCAAGTATCGTTTGTTTCTTCAAAATCGCATTCTCCAATTTGCTTATCCAAATCGTAAGCTATAGACTTTTTTTCTTTTTCTCTAAACTCTATTTTAATCATAATCTTTTTCATCTCCCAATTTTTATTATTTTATAAAGTAACCCTGAAAACAATTTTATAGCAGGACGGTAAATTGTCAATAAATTATAATTTATTGAATATTCCATTTACTATTTTTATCTTTTCTATAAGCTATTTTACCATATTCCAAATTTGCTATTTCTTTAATTGATTTATCAAATTCATATATTTGTTGTAGCGAAATAACTCTTGAATCTTCAATATTATGATTTTTACCGCATAAAAATTGCCAATAACCATCATCGGCATCATGACTAACATACAATATCGGTTTCTTTTCATCAAGTATGTGAACGCAAGTAATAGACGCGGTATTAGGTTTGTCTTTAAATGGAAATTTTTTAAATAAACTCATATTTACGAATTCCTTTCAAATTATTATTTATACAACAAACAACTAAATTGCAATTAAATATCATATACCGTTGAAACAGGCATTTTTTTCATTGATGATTTACTATGCCACATTTTTCTCGTTGTCTTAATATTAGAATTCAAATATTCTTTACTTAAACTTTTATAGTTCATTTGTTCCTCCGTATTTCGTTCTTTATGATAATTTTTATAATAAAATTTTGCTAATTCCATATTATTATTTAATAAACAAATATTGGCAATATCAAGTCCAAATTTCGCATATTTTTTCTCATTAAATTTTTCTATATATGATATCATCCAATCTTTTGCAAATTCTACATCTCTTAATTTTCTATAAAATAATATTTCTTCTTTTGCTATATTTGCCAAATTTATTATTTCATTTCTAAATTGGGTTTCGTTTTTATATTCTACAAACTTACCATATCTACTAGCGATTTGCCTTGAAAAAGCAAAATATAAAACATCGGATTGATTATAATCCCATAAAAAAGTTAAACCTATATTCAGATAAGTTCCTCTATCCCAATTTGACGGTTGAAATTCTGCTACCGTAAAAAAATAATCGTTATCGTCTAAATACAACCTTGATGTTCCTTTTTGAAAAACGCCAAGCGGAATTAAAATTTCTTTACAAACTTGTTTTATAATTTTTGAATGGATATTTTTATTTTCCATATGTTAATCATTTCCTTATAAATTACTATTTCTCCAACAAACTGCTAAATTGTAATTTATCGTTAATTTATCAAGATATTAAATCTCCTTATTCAATTTGTCCTTCTATTTTTTCTTTTATTTTAAACGGAAATTTTTTATCGAATTCTTCCAATTCTTTTTCGTCCGCTTTATAACAATCTGGGTCGCTATATATTCCTTTCAAATTTTCAATATTATTATCATTTAAAATTTTAATCATAAAAAAGGGCGCTTCTTCGTTTTTGTCAAGTCCTTCGTAATAGATTTTATATTTTGAACAACTTTCAAATCCGAATTTTTTATAATAATTTGGGTTTCCCATAATTACTATAGCGTCAAATCCCAATTCTTTAGCTTTTTCAATCGTGTAATTTATCAATTTTTCTCCGTATCCTTTTTTCTGATATTCGGGCAAAACGCTCACGGGACCGAAAATTAAAATCTCTCTTATATTTCCGTTTTCTAATTTTAATTTTCCTTTCGCGTAAACTATATTTGCAATTATTTTATTATCGACTTCGATGCAATAATCCAATTCTTTGACGAAAGATTTACTTTTTCTCAAATTATGAATTATCAAATGCTCAAAACATCCTTCTCTATATACATTCCAAAAAGCTTCTCTCGTTAAATTTTCCGTTTCAAAATAATCTTTTTCTTCTTCAAGTCTTATAATCATATTTTTTCCTTAAATAATTTTTCAGCCATATTTTTATTTAAAAGCAAATTTGAAATATATTCTCCGTTATAAAAAATAGCCCAATTATTGAAAACGCAAGGAAGATTTTTCGCTTTTTCTATTGTGTCTACTTTTTCTAGATTTAATTTAATCTTATTTTCTTTTGCAAATTCTTTTACTTCGTTTATGCAATTTTCTATAAAAGGACATTCGCAACTATAATAAATCGTCAAATCTTTATTTTTTATTTTCATTTGTCTTGCAGTTTCATTAAAATGCGGAATTTCTTTTTTGAAGTTTAAAGATAATAATTGATATTCTCCGATATTGTCAACGGTTTCAAATCCGAATTTTTCAAAAAATTTCTTTTCGGATAAATAAGGTTTTTTCTTTTTAGAACTTATAACGCAGATTCCGTTTTTATTTTGTTTTTTAGCGTCCTCTATCGCATATTGTAAAAGTTCTTTTCCGTATCCTTTTCCTTTGAAAGAGCCAGCAACCCAAAGACAATATATATAAATAAAATTATTTCCAATAACGGGACAAAATGATTTTTCAAGCGGCGCATATTCTATAAAAACTTTTCCTCTACCTTTTAATTTTCTAAATATATGCCCTTCTTTTATTCTCTCTTTAAGCCATTCTTTTTTTAAGCGAACTCCTTCCTGATGTTTCTTGTCTGAAATTGCGCAACAAATATGCTCGCTTTCAATATTTTCTAAATTCAAATTAATATATTCATTCATAAAATTTTCTCCATTCCAATTTTTTGAATTCTTAAACCTATATTTTTGTAGAATTGCATCGCGCTATCGTTTCCTTCCCAAACATTTAAAGTGAGATTATAACAACCTAATTTTTTAGCGTATTCCAAAACATAATCAAACAATTTTTTTCCAATTCCTTTGCCTCTGCAATTTTTATCAACGCATAAATCGTCTATATACATGCTTTTATAATCGCATAAAGAATTTTCATTATTATGATTGATTAAAATACAAAAAGCGTAGCCTTCGATTTTTTCGTCAATCTCATAAATAAATATCGGTTTTTCTTTATCTTTTTTTATAATTTCTTTCAATTCTTCGTTTGTGTATTTTTTGCTTCCCGCTTTGAATAAATCGGGGCGAGCGTCAGAATGCACTTTATGAACTTGAAATAATAGATTATTAATTTGTTCTATATCTTTTTCATTTGCCAATCTTATCATAAAAAAAATTATCCTACAATTTCATAATTTATATTATATGATAAAATCGGTAATTATCAATTTATTTAATAATATTATTATCCAATTTATGAAATATTTTAATTGCTCTTTAGTTTTTAAATATTTTATATTAATTAAATTTGTAATTTATACTACTATAAGTTAAAATTATTATGTTTATTATTAAAAATAGGAAAAATTATGCCATCCTTTAGAAAAGAGTTAGAAAAAAAAGATTTAGAGATTTTAGATTTATTTACAATATCTTTTTCTATATTTAGATATAATTTTTTTAACTTCTTTTTAATCGCTATGATATGCGGAATTCCTATTATATTAACTACCGCTTATTTTCCGCCGACTATTCTCGACCCTTTAAAAATTCAAACTTTTGAGGATTTTATAAATTGGTTTAAAAATGAAGTCAATGAAGGATTTTATATTAATACTTTTTTATCATGGTTTTTAGATATAATTTCAGTTTTATCAATATCTTTTTTAGTAGAGGTTATGATAAATAAAAAAATAAGAACGGCATTTTGGGCGATAAAAAAAAGCGTTAAAGTTATTCTTCCCGCAATAATAACTTCTTTTATATATATGATAATAGTTTTTTTCGGATTAGCTTTCCTTATAATTCCTGGTTTGATTTTCGTAGTTTTGTTTATGTTTACAAATAATATTTGCGCTTTAAGGCATACTTGGGGAATAGACGCTATAAAATATTCTGCAAGTTTAATAAAACCGAAATTTTTTAAAGCTTTATTTATGCTTTCTTTTATAGTTTTTTTTGAAAATGTTTTTATAATATCGTTTCCTTCCGCTCCTGCAGATACGAGAGAAGGTTTATTATATTATTTTTTATCGAGAGTATTATTATATTTATTCGACACATATTTTAAAATTATCATTGCTTTATTTTTCTTAAATAGAGATTTCGTTTCAAATTCGCAAAAATTAGATTTCGATTAATTAAAATAAAAAAATAAAAGCCTTTAGAAAAATATATTCTCTAAAAGGCTTTTATTAATATTTGTAATAAGTCGCTTGATTAACCTATTATTCTCATTATTGATTGATTTTTAGCGTTTGCATTTGCCAACATAGCGGCGCCTGTTTGTTGAAGAATTTGTTCGCGAGTATAGGCTACCATTTCTTGAGCCATATCGGCGTCTCTTATAACGCTTTCGCTTGCGATTGTATTTTCTGTAGCTATCATTAAGCTTTTTACCATAGATTCCATTCTATTTTGAACGGCGCCTAATTCCGCTCTTTGAGCTACAACCATTTGTATTCCTTCATCAATTCTTCCAAGTGATTGGTTTGCAGTTTCAACTGAAGAAATTGAAATAGGAGTTTCACCTCCAACTTGAAGATTAGCGGCAGTCATAGCGCCTATATTTACAGACACTCTTTGGTCCATATTAGCGCCTATGTGAAAAGTAATAGGAGTTTGTCCGTCTGAAGCGAATCTTCCCGTTAACATGTTCATTTTGTTAAACTCTGCTTGAGAAGCGATTCTATCAACTTCTTGAACCAACTGATTTACTTCAACTTGAATTAAAGCTCTGTCGCTGTCGGAATATATGCCGTTAGCGGATTGTATTGCCAACTCTCTCATTCTTTGCATAATATTGGTTGTTTCATTTAAATAACCTTCCGTTGTTTGAATGAAAGAAATTCCGCTTTGAGCGTTTCTCGTGGCTTGTTGAAGACCGCGATATTGAGAACGCATTTTTTCAGAAACGGCTAATCCAGAAGCATCGTCTCCAGCTCTGTTAATTCTTTGTCCGCTTGAAAGCGCTTCAATAGTTTTTGTCATTGAACTTCCGTTTAAGTTCAATTGTCTGTTCGCATTTAATGCAGAAACATTATTGTTGATAATCATAATTACTACCCTCCATGAATAGTGTTTAAAAATTAGTTTTTTAATCTGTTTATATCATGCCTTAAGTCGTTTAATCATCCCATAGAAAACGACAGCATAATATAACTTTATTATATTTATACGAATTATATTATAATATTTTTGAAAAAAAGTAAATACCTAAAATAAAAAAATTTAATTTATTTAAATATTTATTCTAATTTTTTATATAATTATCAAATTATTTATTGATTTTTTAATTAAAATATTATATTTTATTATTATTTAATAGGAAAAGCTTTTAATGAAAAGAATAATATTTTCTATGTTTATATTTTTAATTTTTAATATATCTTTATTTTCCGAACAGAAAATATTTATTTCTACAAAATTAAAAGGCGATGATTTGAAAAAATCGATTTTGAATTGGATAAAAAATAAATCTATAAAAGATAATGATTATAAAATTTTTGATAATGGTTTAATTTATTTGTTTTTTAAATCAGATAGAGTTATAAATGAAAAATCTTTATGCTTCGATATTAATTTTAATTTAGAATATGATAAATTTATCGTAGATTTTTCAAATACAAAATTATTAAATATTGAAACAAAAAATATTGAAGATTTAAAATTTAATATTTGGGATACTTTAATGAATAGCGGCTGGTTTAGAGAATATAATAATAGTATTACTCAAATAACCAAAGAATTGGAAAATATAATTAATGAATGAATTATATAATATTTATTATCTTTTAGCTTGTTCGTATTGTTTAGGAAAAGGAATATCTATTCCTAAAATTCTTGCAGCTTGCAAAGCCCAATAAGGATTTCTTAAAAGCTCTCTTCCAATATAAACCGCATCCGCCGCTCCGTTTCTAACTATCATATTAGCCATTTTTGGTTCGCTTAAAAGTCCGCCTCCGATACAAGGAACGGTTATATATTGTTTTAATTCTCTTGCAAAAGGTATTTGATAACCTTCATAAGGAATTATTTTTCCATCCGCAGTCACAGCGCCCGTGCTTACATTTATAGAATCAAATAATTTTTCATTTTCAAGAGGTTTTAACATTTCGGCAAAATCTTTAACCGTGTTTCCGCCTTCTTTCCAATCATAAGAAGAAATTCTTATTTGAATCGGGAAATCTTTTCCTATAGCTTCCCTTCCTTTTCTTAAAACTTCTTCAAGTATTTTTATTCTATTTTTTCCGTATTCGTCCTCTCTCTTATTTGAAAGCGGAGATAAAAATTCAGAAATCAAATAACCATGCGCCGCATGAATTTCTATTAAATCAAATCCCGCTTTAACCGCTCTTTTAAAAGCGCTAGCAAAAGCGTCAACAACTTCTTTTATATCTTCTTTTGTCATTTCAACGGGCGTTCTGTATTTATCGTTAAACGCTATCGGGCTTGGCGCGTGAATTTTATCGGTTTTTACAGATTCGCATTTTCTTCCCGCATGATTAATTTGAATTCCAATTTTAGCTCCGTTATTATGAACGGCGTTTACAAGTTCGCTTAAGCCTTCTATATATTTGTCGTCCCAAATAGCCAAATCGTTATCGGTTATCATGCTTATATAAGGCAAAACTCCCGTAGCTTCAACTATTATAAGTCCCGCTCCGCCAATCGCTCTTGTAGTATAATGTTGAATATGCCAATCGTTTACAAATCCGTCTTCTGCGCTATACATACACATAGGCGGCATTACTATACGATTTTTAATTTCAAGATTTCCTATTTTTAATGGCGTAAATAAATTACTTTTTTCAGGTTTCATTTTTTCCTCCGTAGAATTTTTATTAAATAATTATATTGAATATAATATATAAGAAATATAAATAATTCAAGCTATTTAATTTAATACTATAGAATAGAACGCAACTATACTATAGCCAAAAATTTAAAACAAATTAATATCGATAATATCCGTAAGCAAAGCTATTGTATAGAGTATCGAAGAGATATAAAAACTTTAATATTTTTAAAAATTTTATCAATAAAAAATTATAAAAATTTGTTTAAAATATACAAAATTATATATTAAAAACTATCTATTTTATACATATACAGATCAATTATTTATGAAAAATCTTATTAAGAAAATCAATTATTCTTTCATTTTTCTGATTATTAAAAAAATCTTCCGAATTATCCATTGCAATAATTTTACCATAATCCATAAAAGCTATATTTGTAGAAAGCTCCCGAACAAAACTAATTTCATGGCTTACTACTATCATTGTCATTTTTTCAAAGGCAAGTTCTTTCAAAACGGATAAAACTTCGCCTATAAGTTCAGGGTCCAAAGCGGAGGTAGGCTCATCGCATAAAAGTATTTCGGGTTTCATAGCAAGCGCTCTCGCAATAGCTACTCTCTGTTTTTGTCCTCCCGATAATTCATTAGGATAACTTTCGCTTTTATCTTTAAGTCCGACTCTATCTAAAAGTTTTAAAGCTTCTTCAATCGCTTCTTCTCTATTAATTTTTTTTGCTATAATCGGAGCTTCTATAATATTTTCAAGCGCCGTTTTATGCGGAAATAAATTAAAATGTTGAAATATCATTCCCATTTTTTCTTTTCGTTTCATCATATCGGCATGCGATAAATTATTTTTTTTATCTTCTTTAGTTTTTGAAAATAATATCTCTCCGTCTATATAAACTTCGCCGTAATCGGGACTTTCAATTTGTATAATATTTCTAAGTAGAGAACTTTTGCCAGCGCCAGAAGGTCCAATAATTGAAAGTATATCGCCTTTATGAACATCGAAAGAAACGCCGTTTAATGCGGAAATATTTTTATAATTCTTTTTTAAGTTTACTACTTTTAAATTAATTTCTGATAACATATTTTCTCTCCAATTGTCTGAATATAAGAACTAAAACCGAAGTGAATATTAAATATATTATTCCCGCTATAACGAAAGGCAATAATTTAAAATCTCTCGTTAATATCTCTCTTGCATGAAGCATTAAATCGCCAATTCCTAAAACTATAACAAGCGCCGTATCTTTAACTAAATTTATAGCTTCGTTTGACAAAGGAGGCAAAACTCTTCTAACCGCTTGAGGCAAAATTATTCTCGTCATAATTTGTCTATGATTTAAATTAAGAACATAAGCCGCTTCATATTGTCCTTTTTCTATACTTTCAATTCCCGCTCTGAATATTTCCATAAGATAAGCGGAATAATTTAAAATAAAAGTTATAGCCGCCGAAGTAAAAGCTGGAAAAGCTATAAAATTATTTGTCATTAATGGAATTCCATAATAAAAAAATATTAATTGCAATATTAAAGGAGTTCCTCTAAATATCCAAGCGTATATATCAAAAATATATCTTATAAATTTTGGAGCGCTAAATTGCAAAGCGGCAAAAAGCATAGATAAAGGCATTGAAAATAAAGCCGTTACAAAATAAAGGCTTAAAGTAGTATAAGTTCCTTTAAGCAAATAAATAGTCGTGGATATTATATATTCCATAAAAATTTAACGCATAAAATATTAATTTAATCGAATAGATTTATTATAATGTTATTTATAAAAATTTTCAATTATGCATTTCAAATAATTTTTTAAGATTTTCAATTAATTTATCGACATTATCTAAAATATTTTTGTTTAATTCTATATTATTAATTATATTTTCAATATCGTTGTCAAAATTTTCTGGAAGCGACTTGCATAATTTATGAGCGTATTTAATTAATTTCTTTTCGCCTGGATGAAGTTCTTTATTTAATGCAAATAAAATATCGAAGTATGACGATAATATCGCCGTAATTCTATGATTAACGCTTATAATATCTTTTCTTTTAATCGCTTTTTCTAATTGCTCAAAAAACGAAGCGCATTTTTTATCTTTTATAACGGCTAAATTTTTATTTATTATATTTTCTTTAAGTTTATTCGGATATTCTTTATTTAATTCTTCTTGCAAACTTTTAAATTTAAAATCTTTATCGTAAATTATTTTAGAATTTTTTATATTATACAAAAAAGCCGTAGTGTATCCTATTTTTGAATTGCAATTTTTCCAAATATAATTTATTTCGTTTTCTACAAAAGACAAATTTCTATACATAAAATCAAAACATATATCGTTTATGATAAACTCGTCTCCGTATTCAAAATAATCGTTTCCAAGTTCGTAATATGAAGAGTATTTTTCGGCAAAGTTTTTTCTAGTTTCAATATTTATTTTTTCTTTAGAATAAACATAAATATCGTAATCGGACATTTCATCGTTTATTAAACTTGTTTTTGAACCCGATAAAACTATGGCGTCAATATCGTTTGTTTTAATCGCTTCTTTTGTAAACTCTTTTAAAAGATTAATAGCTTTCATAAATAAAATAAAATGCTAAAAAATAATTATTTATAAGAACTAAAATAATTTAGAATTTTTTTATATTTTGCGCTTTTGTTTCTCGATAGAATGACATACTTATTTAAATATTCGTAAACCATTTTTCCGTATTCCACTTCTTTAACGGCGTCTTTCTTTTTAACCGCTATGTCGTATCTGTTTTTATAGATTATTGCAAGCGAATAATTTGAATTAGGTTCGGCTCTTAATTCCAAAGCCTTTTTATATAATTCTATTATTTTATTTTCTTTATATTCTTTTTCAAGATACATAGCTCCATACATATAAATATCTCCAAGTCTTGAATATGAAGGATGTTTTTTTAAGGCTTTCATTCCTTTTGAATCTAAAAGATTAATATACGCTTTTAATTTTGCATAAGAGTTTGCGCTTTTATTAAAAGAGTTTAAAGTTCTTGAAAAACCTACGGCGTTATCTAATTGTTGGTCATCGCTTGGAGTTATGGGAATATTTAAACTTTCTTGAGAATATAATAAATTAAAAAATAAAATAGAATTAAAAAATAAAATAATTAAATTTCTTTTCATTTTGCCTCCGTAAATCATAAACAAAAAAATAATAAATAAAATAATTAAATTCAAATTAATTTATACAAATCAAAACCTTGTGTTTTTATTATCGTAATAAAATTTGAATAAAATTAAAGATAAAAAAATTAAAAAAATTTTAATATTAGTTATTGACAAAAATGTATTTATAATTATAATTATAGAATAAAAATTAAACATATGGAGAAGAATTATGTCTACAACAACTACTAAAAAAACAACGACTAAAAAAACTGCAGCCAAGAAACCTGCCGCTAAAAAGACAACAGCTAAAAAACCTGCAGCAAAAAAAACTGCCGCTAAAAAGACAACGGCTAAAAAAACTACGGTAAAAAAGACAACGGCTAAAAAAACAACGACTAAAAAAACCACAAATTAAAAGTAAGCTATAAAAATTAAGTAATGGAGAAGATTTATGTCTACAACAGGTAAAAAAACGGCTCCGAAAAAAGAGACGGTTATTAAAAAAAGTGTCGTAAAAAAAACGGTTTCTGAAAAAGATATCGCCAAAAAAACGACAACTACTAAAAAGGCGGTAGCGCCAAAAAAAGCGAGCGTTAAAAAAATTACTCCCGTTAAAAAAACGGCTATTAAAAAAGCCGCCATTAAAAAACCATCTTCTAAAGAGTATGGAGAGATTATAGAGATTCAACACAAATATATTCCCGATGAAGTCGATATAGTTAGAGAATTGCCGAATAGATATAATGAAACGAAATTAACTTTAATGATGCGTGATCCGGAATGGTGTTTCTTTTATTGGGATATTTCGGATTACGACATCTCTTATCATTCTTTGAATAGTCGTAGAATATCCGTTAGAATATTTCATGTATTTGGTTATGATATTACTAACGGAGAAATCCATAGAGAGTTGGATGTTAATGCTATTTATGGAGACAGATATATTAATTTGGCTATGCCTCATGCTTATTTTATAGGCGAATTAGGTTATTATGACGAAAATAACAGATTTATAGTATTAGCCAGAAGCAATATGATATACGCTCCAAGAGATTCTATAAGCAATATATACGATGAAGAGTGGATGGTTAATGAAGAGATAATCAAATTATTGAAATCTCCGAAGGCTTTAAGAGAGTCTCTATCTTCCGCTACAATATTTGAGCTTATTGATTTGAAAAGAACTCATTTGGCAGGCTCGTCTTCATCTCTATTTAGAAGAAAAGATTAAATTATATTATTTTAGCGGCGTTAAATTAAATTAATGCCGTTAAAAATAATATATATAATGGCGAATCAATTAAAAAAGAAAATAAATGTCTGCTTATCGTTATTGCATTTCTTCTCATTGCTATAAAAGAAACTATGCTTGAATAAACAATCGGAATAAGATATTTTATATTATTTGAAAGCGAAAATTGATGCATGATTATTCCAATAAACATAAATAATATAGGAACAATCGGCAAAATTCCCGTCAAAATGGCTAATTTTTTAGGCTCGATATACGCGGTTAAAGTCACAGCTCCCGCTATTTTATCGCTTTGAGAAAATTTTATTTCTATTAAAGCTTGTCTTATAAACATAAAAATAAAAACTATGCTTGCGGAGAATAAATAGGCAAAAAATTTTTCTTTAATTATGTTTCTGTTAAGAATAAATATAGAACCATTTAAAAGTATCGTAACGGCAACGGATATTACTATCGCTTTAAATGGAATAAGTTTTTTAAATAGTTTAAAGAATAAAGAATTATCGAATTTCGATTTATTTTTAAAACTCATATTATATCCGATTCCAAGCAAACTTGACAATATCGTAAGCATTAAAATTCCAACGCTCATTTTATAAGAAAAATAAAACATACTCGCGCAACTTATAAAAATAATAAACATAAAAAATAATTTATATTTATTATAAAAAGCAAATCTTTTTTTATCGCTTATACGAATTGCATAATTGCTATAACCATTGCTTAAACTCGTATATAAATAATAAGAAGCGGTTATAATTCCTATTTGATATTGAAATGTTTGAGATAAAATATCGTAAATCGCATAAGACATTAAAAACGCGCCAATCGAAAAAAATATATATCCGTAATTTAGAAAATCGAATATATTTGAAAAGAATTTTGATATATTGCTCGCGTATTTATCTTTAATAGTTTGAGCGACTTCTTCTATAAGCCAATCGGGAGTCGAAGCACCCGCCATTATTCCAATGTTTTTATAACTTGATAAATCTAAATTATCTAAATCTTCTTTATATTCTACATAAAAAGAAGGTTTTATTTCCGAAGCGATTTTATATAAATTTTTTGTATTACTGCTTTCAGAACCGCCAATAACCAAAACTACATCGTTTCTTTTAGCGATATCCAATATTTCATTTTGTCTCTGTTCGGTAGCTTCGCAAATAGTATCTTTAATTATAATTTCGGATGTTTTATATTTTTCTTTTATTTTTGAAACGAAGTTATAAAAAATATCTTTTTGTAATGTTGTTTGAGCTACTATTAAAGTCTTTTTTTCGTTGTTAGGAATATTATCTAAATCGGCGTCTTTATAAATCACAAAAACATCGTCAGCAAATCCGCATACTCCTATAATTTCAGGATGATTAGGATTTCCAATAACGATTATTCTATAGCCTAATAAACTATATTTTTTTACCAAGCCTTGAGTTTTTGCAACATATTTGCAAGTAAGATTAACTAATTTTTTTGCATGTTTTGAAAGCGCTTCTCTTCTACTTGGCGATACTCCATGCGCTCTTATTATAACGGTTTTTCCGTCCAATACCGATATGTCTTCTTTATCTTCGTAGGTATTGACTCCGCTATTTTTTAGCATATCTAAAGTTTGCGGATTATGTATCAAATGTCCGTCAATATATATTTCGTTTTCGCTTTTAGCCGCTTGAGAGAAAGTATTTTCAACCGCATATTTTACGCCATCGCAAAAACCTGCAAATTTGCCTATATCGATATTCATTATTTGGCTTTTACTATTTTATTTCCCTTTATACATTTTGCGCATACTAAAGCTTTTCTTACCGTTCCATTAACTTCTATTCTTATATTTTGCAAATTGGCGTTAAAAGAGCGTTTGGTTTTTATATTAGAATGGCTTACGCTATTTCCGTTTTGTTTTCCTTTTCCGCATATTTCGCATACTCTTGCCATAATTTCCTCCGTAATTTATAAAATAATTTTAATAATTTATTAAATATATATTAAAAACTTATAATAGTCAATATTAATAATATTGCATAATATAAGAATTTTTATAAAATGTATATATAAAATTTGGGAGTTAAAATGAAGTATAAAGAAATTTCGCTTAATAAATTTTTATCTAATTTTCAGATTTCAATGCCGAACGAACAAATTATTTTAAATTTTTCAAAAGAATTAAAAAAATTATTAGAAAATACAAATAAAGAAGATTCTGAAGAATATCAGAAAAATGAAATCGGCAAATTTCTAAATGAAGTTTTTGAATATGATTGCAATGTTAAAAATAAAATAGATTTGGCAATTTACGAAGATAATCAAGTTAGAGTAATTTTTGAAACTAAAAGCGTTATTAATAAATCGGAGTTTGTAAAAGAGAATTCCAACAATTTAGAATCTAAAGCGTTTTACGAATCGATTCTATATTTTTTAAGAGAGATAAAAACTGGAAATAATAATATAACTTTTATAATTTTAGCTACCGCGGAAGTTTTTTATATTATAGATTCTAAAACTTATTTGAATAATTTTTCTAAAAATAAAGATATTATTAAAGCGTTTAAGAATTGCGAAGAAAACGGAGGAACGGACAGTAGCACGACAAAATTTTACGAAGAAATAAAAAATATTCTTCCAAAAATTGAAAATGAAATTTATTATTTATGCGTTGATTTTAAAAATATTTTGAATAATGAATTTGACAAATTAGGTTTATTATATAGTTTGCTCTCTCCTCAAGTTTTATTAAAGCGAAACACATATATTGACGCAAATACTCTTAATGTTGAATTTTATAACGAACTTTTATATATTTTGGGACTTAAAGAAAACAAAGAAAACGGAAAAATTGAATATAGCGATATTAAAAATACTTTTTACGACTCTATTTCAAAAACTTTCAAACTTGATAAAGATAATAATTTTGAAGAAATTTTTTCTTTGCTAATAACTTGGAATAATAGAATTTTATTTTTAAGGCTTTTAGAATCAATGCTTTTAAGTTTTGAGCATATTGAAAATCCGTTTTTAGATTTGGAATATTTGCCCGACTTTAATAATTTGAATATTTTATTTTTTGAAGTTTTGGCAAAGAAAGAAAACGAAAGAGAAAATATATCTAAAAAATTGGAAATTATTCCTTATCTTAATTCGAGTCTTTTTGAGAAAAAGGAATTGGAAAGAGAGGGAAAAGAAATTCAATTTTTGCAATCAAATAATTTGAAGATTTATCAACATTCGATTTTGAAAAGAAATAAGAATTTTAATAATAAATATTTGAAAAATAATAAATCGGAAGAGATTCCGCTTCTTGAATATTTATTTGCATTTTTGCATGCTTATGATTTTACAACGACTTCGCAAGATTTACAAAATAATATTAAAACAAATTACGATAAACTTATTAACTCTGCGGTTTTAGGGCTTGTTTTTGAAAAATTAAACGGTTATAAAGACGGAAGTTTTTATACTCCAAGTTTTATTACTAATTATATGTGCAATCAAAGTTTGGAGAAAATAGTTATTGAAAAATTTAATAATTCTTTAAGTTGGGAATGTAAAACTATAGACGATATTCAAATTTCGCTTGATAGATTTATTACGAATAAAGAGAGTTTTAACAAAGCGATTAAAATTTTTAATGAAATTAGAATATGCGACCCTGCGGTTGGGAGCGGACATTTTTTAGTTTCCGCATTAAACGAATTATTATTAATAAAATATAATTTAGGTTTGCTTATAGACGAGGATGGCAGAAGATTAAAAGATATTAAATTAGAACTTAAAAACGATGAAATAGTTATAAGAGATTCTGAAAATAATATTCATAATTATAAGCGTCCAAAACATAAAAATACGGATTCGCATAAAATACAGCGGACAATATTTTTCGCTAAAAAAGAAATTATAGAAAATAATTTATTCGGCGTTGATATTAATCCTAATTCTTGCGAGATTACAAAACTTCGACTTTGGATAGAATTATTAAAATATAGTTATTACAGAGATATAGAAAATAAATATTTAGAAACTTTGCCTAATATCGATATAAATATTAAATGCGGAAATTCTATAATTTCAAGATTCGATTTGAAAGATTCTTTAAAAAATATTCCAAAGATAGACAAATTAATTAAAGATTATAAATGCCTTGTTGGTAAATATAAAAATGCGGACGGCGAAAATTCAAAACATTCTAAAAGAGAGATTGAAATAAAAATTAACGAGATAAAAGAAAATTTAACTCTTAATTTGAAAGCTCCGAAAACTATAAACAGTCTTGAAAAAGAAATTCAAGCGCATATAGACAAATACGGAATGTATTTAATAGATGATAAAAATTTATTGAGCGGATTAACCTATACAAAAAATTTATTAGAAATCGAAGAATTAAACGAAAACGAAAAAGAGGAAGCTTTTGAATCTTATGGCAGAATACAGATATTAAGAAAAAAATTGGATTCGGTTTTAAGCGGTAAAGAATATAAAAACGCTTTTGAATGGCGACTTGAGTTTCCTGAAGTATTAAATGAAAACGGAGATTTTATAGGATTTGATTTGGTTATAGGAAATCCGCCTTATATTGATTATAGAGAGATAGACGAAAATACGATTAATAAAACAAAAAATTATGCGGTAAATGAAAATTCTAATCGTCCCAATATTTTTTGCTATTTTATAGAAAAAGGAATTGAGGTTGCAAATAATAACGGAATATTAACATTTATTAATCCTATAGCGATGTTGCAATCCAATTTTGCTTACGGAACAAGAAAATTATTATTAGGAAAAGGATGCATTAATTATATAGTCGATTGTTCTTATATTAAAGTTTTTGCTTCCGCTTCTACATATCCGACTATATACGAATTTAAAAAAAATAAAAAACAAGGTTCTATAAAAATAATATTATGGAAAAATGATAATTTTAAACATAGTCATAATATAGAAACTTATTCTAAAAACGAACAATTATCAATTAATATATCAAAACATAAAATAAATTTTCAAAAAGTAGATTGTAGAAAATTAGGAGAAATTGGGCTTTTAAAATGGGGAACTTCTCAAAGCGGTTATGGTAAAAAGAAAATTTTATTAAGCGATTTTAAAAAGTTAAATAAATCAAAGCGTAAAGAATATAATCCTATAATACAAACAGCAGATATAAAAAGATATTGCATTGTTTGGCAAAAAGAGTATATACCGACTGAAATTTATTCTCAAAACATACAAAAAGATTTTAAAAAGCCTAAAATAGTTATTGCAAGAATGACGAAAAATATTCAAGCAAGTTTTGATAAAAATAAATTTTATATGGGCAAATCGACTTTAATTGTAGATTTAAAAGAAAATCCATATTATATTCTTGGAATATTAAATTCAAAGTTAGCCGATTTTTGGTATAAATATTATTTTGGAGCAACTCATTTGGCATGCGGTTATGTAAGATATGATATACCGTATTTAAAACAATTACCAATTCCTAAAATAAATTCTAAAAATAAAAAAATAGCAGATAGAATTATTAGATTAGTCGATAGGATAATAAATGCGAAAGAAAAGAATTTCAATGCAAATACCTCTAAATTAGAAATTGAAATTAATAATTTAGTTTACGAGTTATATGATTTATCAAAATCTGAAGTTAAGATTATTGAGAAGAGTAAATAAATAGATTTGAAAGTTCTAAAATAAAAGCGAATATTGATTTGCTTGATTGTTTTTTAATGCGTTTTTTATATAAATTCAATATTAAAGATATTAAATATATATGCGATTATGATAAAAATATAAGAGGCGGACTTAAAATTAATATAGATAAAATATTTAAGGAAGGAAAGTTTGAGGATTTTGTTAAAGGCGAAAAGTTTATCGCGGTGGAGATTGAGGATTTAATAAAAGAATTCTATTTTGAAAGTTGATAAAGAAGTTGAAAATAGAATTGAGGGTTTAATTAATAGGTTTCTTTGGTTATAAGTCCGACTAACTTAAAGTTGTCAATTTCAGATGTCGTAGGTTGTATAGTTTAAATGAATAATATATTAAGATTATTAATAATAGCTTGATTTTTAATTTATTATAATGTAATTTTATAATATGAGGTTTTATTATGGTATTTAAAGTTATAGTTCATGAAGATAAAGACGGACTTTGGGCGGAAGTTCCAAGTATTAAAGGTTGTTTTTCTCAAGGCGAAACTATGGAAGAATTGGAAAATAATATTAAAGAAGCTATAGAAGGATGTTTATCCGTAGATATAGAAAAATATTCTAAAAAGAATTATGAATAATAATAAGAATATTTACAATTAAAAATATTCCAAAAAATATAGTAGTTTAATAAATATTTTATAATAAAGATTTTTTTATTTCAGAAAGACTATATCTTAAATCTTGTATTGCTTTAGTGTGGATTTGCGATACTCTGCTTTCCGATATTTCCAATACTTTTCCTATTTCTTTTAAAGTAAGTCTTTCATAATAATATAATATTAATATTTCCTGTTCTTTTGCGGGAAGTTTTTTTATCGCTTTTACTATTTCTTTTTGAACGGCTTGTCTTTCAGCCATATATTCGGGATTTGTTCTATCGCTTGATTTTAAAGTGTCTATAATAGATAATTCATCCGAATCGTCTCCAAGATACCAAATTTCGCTTAAAGAAGTAACGGCAAAATCTATATTATATCTCATAAGCTCGTTATATTCGTCTATAGGAATTCCCATCATATTCGCTATTTCTTCAGGCTTAACATCTCCTTTTATTCTGCTTTCAAGTATTTCTCTCGCTTTATCTATTTTCTTTAATTTTTGACGAATAGAGCGCGGCAAAATATCTAAATCTCTAAGAGCGTCTATTATAGAGCCATGTATTCTCCAAAGAGCGAACGATTTAAATTTTATATTTTTACTCGGATTATATCTTTCTATAGCCTCTAAAAGTCCGATAGAACCGTATCCTTCCAAATCGCAAAATTCTATATCTCTTGTATTTTTGAAACTAATTTTTATTCTATTAGCGGCGTATCTTACCAAACCAGCATATTTTTTAACGATAGCTTCTCTTATTTGAGGCGATAAAGTTTTTTGATATTCCGCCCAATATTCTTTTTCATTTTCTTCGTTAATTTCTGGCAATTTATTTTTTTTATTCATAAAATATTTTAAAGACTATGTCTTAAATCCTTTTAAAAATAAGGTTTTCATTTTAAGAATATATTAAAAACTTATAATAGTCAATATTAATTAATTATAAACAAATAGTTTTATATTCTTAAATATTTTTATTTATAATACTTTATTTTTATTAAATTTAATTAATTAAAAATTAAATTCTTTATTCGCTTTTATTAATTAAAAAATAATAAAAGGATTGGATAAATTTACCGAAATGTATGGCGCTATAAAACCCGAAGTTATAACGAATAGCAAAAATCAATATGATGACAGTTGGGCAAAAGAAATTAAAGATTATGATAAAATATTTGTTTGCGGAGAAGCTAAAGATTATTGCGTTTATGAAACCGTTAAACAATTTTGCGAAATGTATAAATCGGAAAGAAATATAACCGAAAAAATTTATTTTATGCAAAATTGCTGTAGCTCTATCGGAGATAAAGATATTTGCGATAAAAAATATAAAGAACTTGAAGATATTTACGGAATTAAATTGATAACGGTGTAAAAATTAAATTCTCAAACAAAGCGATTTATTAAAAAGGGCTTACTTCTTAATTGAAGCAAGCCCTCACTCAACGCAACTTTTTATTTTCTAATTCATAGATTTATTTTCTTGTTACCTCTCTGTCTCCTTTAACGAATAAGAAATTACCTATATCTGACAAGAACCAATATCCTATTTTTTCCATGAAAGATTCAGGTCTTTGTCCTAAAAATCTCGTTTCGTCTTTTATCCAAGGAGATATATTAGGATTTCCAGAGTGTCTGGCTTCTGCAAAATATAAGTTAACTCCAAATTCTCTTTTCCATTTATGATGTCCAGTATTTAGAACTATCAACTCTAACTGGTCTTTATCTTTCAAAGCCATGAATTCATTAATTCCGTCATCGTTCAATGCATTGTAAGAGGCTTTACTTACAGCCGTTCTATAAAGTCCGCCTATAGTGTAAGTTCCTACAAAGTCTCCGCCCTTATACCAAGTAATAACCGCTCCAACATATTTCTTAAGAATATATTTAGAGTTTGCGCGGTATTCATGAGCTTTCATAAGGATATCGAAATTTTCATCGAAGTAAAAATAATCGTTACCAGCTTTGAAGGCTTCTTCTGGGCGATGATTAGCGCGGTTTCTAATAAAGAATTCTTTTCCGTCATTCATTCCCGCTCTCGTTATATGAGCTTTCCAGAGTTTATCTAAAGTATTTGTATCTTGGTAGCTTACAACCGCATATTTTATGTCGTTTTCGTCATTTCCCAAAGCGTAAGGAACATAAATGGTATATAATTTGTCTTTAGTATACCATTCAGGTTTAGCTATACCAGTAGGAAGTCCGCTTCCGCCAGAAGTATTTCCACCAGTATTTCCGCCATTATTTCCACCAGTAGCACCGCCAGTATTTCCACCAGTAGTAGTTCCGCCAGTATTTCCGCCTGGAATTTGAGTTTCATTTGTTACGATTGGAGCATTTGGAACTGTAATTCCGCTGCCGCCTGAACCTTGGTCTGGTTCGTTTTGAGAGAAATTCGATACTTGAGTAGGTTTCTTATTACAAGAAGTAAATCCTGCAATAGAAAAGACTGCTATTAATATAATAATAGCTATGAGTTGAGTTGAGTTGAGTTGAGTTGTTTGTAGCGTTTCATAAACTACTCCTTAATATAAATTATAGGATTTTAAACCCTACATACTTAAGATAAGAAATTTTTTAAAATAGTCAAGAACTTTTTTTAATTTTTTTCCTAATTTTTATTAAGATTTTTTATAATATTTTTAGTATATTTTATAGTATTTTTCATAAAAAAGTAAAATTTTAACCTAAAAAATTACATTTTTTATACATTTCATACATTTTAGAATATTTAATAATTTTATTTATAATCAAAATATATTTAATTAAAAAAATTTAATCATTAAATCGTCATTGCAAACTACTCTCCACCGTCATTGCAAGCGTTAGCGAAGCAATACAGATTGTAAGAAAGTTAATTTTAAAAATTTAATTTATTTAATTAAATGAATTTTATTAAAAGTAGATTGCTCGCCAAAGGCGGACTTTAGTCTCATAGTAGCTTTGCAATGACGATTGAATAAATCGCGATTACAATACTATTATGAAATAAAAAATTTAAATTAAATATTTTTATACATAATTTCTATATTCTTTTTCCATTCGCAAACCAATTCGTCTGGCTCTAAAGGAATTGCATTGCAACCTTGCGATAAAACAAATCTTAAAACCTCGTAAATTTGTCCGCTTGAAAAAGTTATTATAATAGAACCGTCTTCTCTTTTTTCGATTACCTGGTCGTTTGAAAATTTACGCTCTGAAACATATACTACAGACTCGTTAAAAAATCTTATTTTGCATTTCTTTATATCTTTGTTTATAAATACTCCGAAAGAATCATAATCTTCGTTAGTATATTTAAAATTTTTAGGAGGCTTAAAAGTTTCATCGGTAAGTTTAATAGAGGTTATTCTATGAAGACAATATAAACTAATCGCATTCTGCCTTTTTGAATATCCTGCAAAATACCAAATTCCAGCTTTTGAAACGATTTGATAAGGAGCGATATAATAACCATGTCCTTCGCTTTTTCGCCAAGCGCCTTTATAAGAAAATTCTATATAACGATTTTCTTTTATAGCTTTAATTAAAATATTCCAAATCTTTTCGGAAAAATCGGGAGAATATTCTTCGATAAAAATTATTCTTTTTTCAAAACTATTTTTATCTATCTTTATTACTATATTATTAAAATAATCAAAAATATTTTTTACATGTCTATATATAGGAGTTCCCTTATATTGAGAAAGAAGTTTCATAGCGACATAACCTGAAAAAACTTCTTCTTCGTTTATAAACAAAAGAGGAAGCCTAAAAATTTTATCCAAATAAAAATAACCTTTCTTTGTTTTATCGTATTCAATCGGAGCTTGAAGCATATTCCTCATATAATCTATATCTCTTTTTATCGTTATTAAACTCACGCCGCCGTATTTCTTTGCAAGAAAAGGAGCGGAAGGATAATCGCCTTTTGCAATTTCTTTATCTATAAAAAGCATTCTTGCAAACGGAAGATTTCTTGAGGCTTTTGATGATTTTTTATTTTTCTTATTTTTATTAATTATTTTCTTCATAAAATCTATTTAACCTAATTTATTTTATAAATTTTATATATTATAACATATAATAGATATCATACAACGATACTAATTTTATTATATTTATTTAATATATCATTTCAAATAATTAGAGAGTATTAAATAAGCGCCGTATTCAAATCTTTCATCTGCATTTCTGAAATTTATCTTTATGTTAATTTCTTCGTCATTATAAGCGCCGTAAAAAATGCCCGAAGTTAAAATTTCTAAATAAGCCTCGTTATAAGTGTCGAATAAATAATAACCGTATATAAATCCGCCGTCTCCGTATTCCGTTTCTAAACATAATTTTGAAGCCAATCCTCTAATCGTTAGGGCTGTGACAACTGAAGGAATTTTTTTTATTAATTCTTTTTTTGTTTTTGTAGAAAGTTGATTAAAAGGTTGAACTATCTCGTAATCGTTTAATTGTCTTTGCCATTTTTCTGTAATTTTTCTATTTATCTCTATTGGACTTATTAGTCCGATTAAATTTTTATCTTCTAATTTTATCTCTTCATCGTCTTCGTTATTAAAAGAACCGTCTTCCATATATCTAAAAGTTTTTAATAATTTATTTTTTTTATCGTAAACTCCCCATATAAGTTTTATTGCAAAATCTTTCATTAAAGGATTATTAAAAAATATTTCTTTCCAATCTTCAAAACTCCATTTTCTACCGTCTAAAAAAACATATTGCAATCTTTCCGTTTGTATTTTTAAAACTCTGTTAATTTCGCTCTTTAATTTTGAAAGTTCTTTTTTATCATTTTCGGGAAAATCTTTAGGAAAATTTTTAAACTCTTTATTTTTTTCTTCGTCAAATATTGAAATGCTAAAATCATTTTTTAAAGTTATTTTGAATTTTTTATTTTCTGCTTCAACTATTCTTATTCCATCTTTATCAAAATCAAAATCTGGAATTATTTTATCTGCAAAAACTTCTACATGAGCTCCAATTTCTTTTGCAATTAAATTCAAAATAGCCTTGCAAGTAAATCTAACGGTTTTTTGTTTTAATTTTTTTGAAGCTTCGTAAACCAAATTCAAAGCCGTTTTCGTTCCATTTAAAGCTATAGCCTCAAACATAAATGATGCATATTTAGATCTTGAGCTTGCAATTTCTTTAGCTTCTTTATACAAATTATTAATCTGTTCGTTTGAAGCGAATATGCAATAAGGATAAAGTATATTTTTAGTTTTATTGTCTTTTTTGCTTGCAATATAAATTTTTTCAAGCGCTTCTCTAAAAGAATTGTTATCTAAAGAATAGCCGATATTATCGACATTATCCAATCTCAAAATTTCTTTTAAGTTTAAATATTCTCCAATAATATATCTTATAACTTTTGGAGAAACTTTGACGCTTTTATCTTTTATAAAAACATTTGAAATTTCAGAATCTTTTATAAACGCGGTAATTTTATCGTATTTATTATTATAATTTTTTTCTACGATATCGTTAATTTCTTCGATACTTAAAGGCAATTTCAAATTATTTTTCCTTAAATTATTTTTTAGACAAATAGAATAATGCGAATTTATATATAAGTCAATAATATAAATTAATTGGATTTTTGTATAATTATAAAAAACAATTCAAAGCTGAGAATTTTTTAATTTTTTGTCATTAGCCCTTTGTCTCTTTAGGAGCGAGCTTTTGCAATAAAGTGGGCAGTCCACATTTAAAAAAATTAATTTTAAAAATTTAGTCTTATTAATATGTAAACCTAATACTTGAGTATTAGGTTTAGGGTATAAATTACCTTGTCTAACGCTATGTGCCTTATGGCGATGAGAGGGCAATAAAAACAAAGGTACTCCCCCAATTTAATAGAATTCCTTTTTTAGGATATACAAAATTTTACAAATTTATTAACTTAATTTCTACTTGCTGGTATAAACAAGAATGCCATCAAGTAGTATTGCCGCTATCAGTGAATTTTACATATCTTCCAAATTTAAGATATTTTTCGAATTTATTATTTAAAAACGGTTTTTAAAAGTATTTTTAATTTTTTATGAACCAAAAAAGCCCTTCTGAAAAATGATTTTCTTCTATATCGGATGCATTACTAATTGGCTTATTTTGTAAATTCAATCTTGAAAATTGATGTAAAGTGCATCCTTTAAAATAGCTTTTTATCATATCAAATGTATATACTCTATGAGCGTTATACTGAATAAAAGATTTGTTCATTATCGGCAAAGATATAAAAATATTTCCTTTCTTTTTTGAAAGATATAATTTAATAAAAATTATGATAACTTTATTAATCCATAAAATCTGAATATGAAATTATTATTTTAAAATTTATTAATTATTATATGAATTATGATAAAATAAATTTGCTTTTTTTATAATAACATTGTATAATTTTTTAATTGATTGGCTCGGATGATGGAATTGGTAGACATAGCAGATTTAAAATCTGCTGGTCCTTGCGACCGTGCCGGTTCGATTCCGGCTCCGAGCAAAAAATAAAATATAAAAATTATTAAAAAAATATGGTAAATAATAGCGATAAAATTTCAAAAAAGAATGGCATTATTTTAGCGATAGGACTTATTATATTCGCTTTAAGTTTTCTTTTTATATTTATAGTTGGAAAAAGTCCCGAAGGTTTTATGGGATTTTTAGCTCCTTTCACAATGTTAGTCGGAATTATATTAATAGTTATAGGATTTTTATATAAAGCGGATTCTTAAATGATATTTGTTAATCCAAAATTTTTATTTATATTATTTGCAATTCCCGTTATAATTTTCTTATATATAAAAACTAGAAAAAATCATTCGTATTCTATAAAGCATCCGAGAGTTAGTATGTCTAAAGTTTTAAAATCTAAATACTATGTTAAAGATATCCCTTTCGCTTTAATAATAACCGCTCTTTTTTTAAGCATAATAGCTTTGGCAAGACCCGTTAAAGTTGAGCATTTGTCCGATATAAATGGAGAAGGAATATATATTTCTTTAGTTGTCGATGTTTCGCCTTCAATGATGGCGGAAGATATGAGTCCTACAAGATTAGAAGCTTCAAAAAGAACTATGATTGATTTTATAAAAAAAAGAAATTTCGATAAAATAAGTTTAGTCGCTTTTGCTTTAAGGGCTTCGGTTTTACTTCCCGCTACTTTTGATTATAACGCTTTAGAAAATGAAATTAAAAAAATAGAAATAGACGAAGAAGGTTCGACTTCAATCGGACTTGGAATTGCAACCGCAGTAGATATGTTGAGAAATATTAAAAACGATAACGAAAAAATTATTATACTTTTAACTGACGGAGAAAATAATTCTGGAGAAATTGACCCAAAATTAGCTTCCGAGATAGCGTCAAATTTCAACATAAAAATATATACAATAGGAATTGGAGATGCGGCTGGAAGTAGCGCTTGGGTTACATATAATGACCCTGATTACGGCAGAAGAAGAATAAGAGCGGATTTTACTTTAAATGAAGAAGCTTTAATAAATATCGCATCCTTAACGGGCGGAAAATATTTTAATGCCAAAACGGGAGCGGCGCTTGAAAATGTTTATAACACGATAGACAGAATAGAAAAAAAACCGATATTAGACGATAATTTAATTCAATATAAAGAATTGTATAAACCTTTTATAATAATCGCTTTAATATGTTTATGTTTAAGTATAGTCCTTTCAAGCACAAGGTTTTTGATTATACCTTAATAAAAAAATAATGCTTATCTGCAGTAAAATATATAGGTTAATTCTTTCTTTATGAAGAAAGTTAAATAAAAAATAATTATATTTTATAAAACTATCATATTTTTTATATTTTTTTTGTTAAAAACACTTTACAAATTTTTTAAATATTATATAATTTAACCATTATGAATATTAAATTAATTAATTTCGCAAAAAACATTTATTTAAGTGTTTTTAATAAAAATATTAAGGAGAGTTCTAAAATGAAAGAACAAACAAAAATTTTTATCTATCTATTAATCATTTTATCTTTTATCACTCTATTTTCAATAAGTTGCAATAATAAAGATAAAACAGGAACAGGAGAAAGGAAATTATCTTATTATGAGGGTAATTGGTGGGGAAAACTTCAAGAAACTAACCAGCATATGCTTAAAATAAATACTGATGGTTCTGTTATTTTAAAGTTTGACCCTGATTTAACAATTTCTTCAGATTCTGTAACAAGAGTTAGTGATACAAATTATATTGCTTTATATAATGATCCTACTTCTGGCGATAACGCAAGATTTATTTTTATTTTTAGTAGCGATACTCAAGGAAAGTTAACAATGGAATTTACAACAGCATCAAATTCTGTAGATATTACTAAAAAACAATAAGATTAATAATAGTTAAAATAATTAAAAGGCATCGTATATATTTGCGGTGTCTTTTTTATTTCGGATTGCTTGGCTATGCACAACTTTGTCGTGGTTTTTCTCTATAAATAAAGATAAATAATAAAAAAGTTATCATATTTATTTTATTTTAAAGTCTATATTTTTTGCTGTGGCTAAAGTGTTCTTTTGTGATAGGATTTTTATATTATAATTATTTCACTCTTTTTATTTTAGTTTCAAATTTTTCTTCAACCAATTTTATAAGTTCGGGCAATTTTTGCTCGGCTATCATTTTTAATTTTTCTCTATCAATATTTTGAGCGGGGCTTCCAAGCATAATAGAATTTGATTCAATTTTAACTTTCGACATAACGCCGCTTTGTCCTCCCAAAATTACTCTATCGCCCAAAATTACATGGTCCGATAGTCCGACTTGTCCCGCCAATACGCAATTATGCCCAATTTTACTGCTTCCCGCTATTCCGACTTGCGAAACTATTATCGAATGCTCTCCAATATCGCAATTATGAGCTATTTGAACGAGATTGTCTATTTTAACGCCTTCTCTTATAATAGTTGAGCCTAAAGTCGCTCTGTCAATACAAACATTAGCGCCAATTTCAACATCGTTTTCTATTATAACATTTCCCCTTTGAGGAATTTTCATTTGCTTTCCGTTTACTTCAAAAAATCCAAATCCATCGTTTCCTATAACCGTAGAAGAGCCAATTATTACTCTGTCTTTAATAACGCATCCATCATGAATCGAAACATTTGAATGAATCATTGAATTTTCCCCAACACAAACATTATCTCCCAAAAACGTTCCGCTTTCTATAATCGCTCCTTTTTTTATAATGCAATTTTTACCTATGCGAACATAATCGCCAATATAAACTTCTTTATCGATATTTGAATTTTCTTCTATAATTGCCGTTTGTTTAATCGTTCCCAAATTATATTTTTTATCTTCAAACATGAAATACAATAATTTAATAAAAGCTTCTTTCGGATTTTGATAAATTATAATCGTTTTATTTTTAAAATCTTTAATACTTTCAGCCGTATCTTCTCTCATTATAATAGCGTTAGCTTTGCTATTAAATGCCGTTTCAATGTATTTATTATTATCAATACAAATAATAGAGTTTTCAATAATATCGTTTATAGGCGAGAGAGTAGATATATCTAAATTTTCATCTCCTATTATTTTTTTAGCGTTCAAAAAATTAAATATATCTTTTACTTTCATTTTATCTCCCAAAATTTTTTATTTTTTTAAAGACGCTTTTACATCCGCAATAACCGATTCTGTAATATCAAAAGTTCTATCGGCGTATAATATAGAATTTTCCGTTCTTTCCAAAATCAAAGTATAGCCTTCTTTTTTAACTATATTCATTAAAGAATTGGCAACCTGTCTCTTTACCATGCCTTTTAAAGAAGTGTCTCTAGTATTTGCAATAGAATTTTCAGAATTATCTTCTGTAGAATTTTGTTGTTTATATTCTTCTTGCTTTTCTTTTAATTTATCGGCTAATTCCTGGTCGCTTGTAACTTCTTTTATTACTCTTTGCAAATCTATATATCCTACTTTTGTAAGTCTATAAGATTGAGTGAATAATCTTGGGCTTATTATTGAAACAAATAATACAGCCGTAAATATTAAACCAAAAATATAATACTTTTTCATTTTTTTCTCCTTAAATTTTTTTATTAATTTTTTATATAAAATCAATAATTATTATACAATATAATCAATTTTTTCAATAGCTTTAATAAAAAGGATGATTCATTGTAAAAGCTATTCCCCAACCTCTTCCAAGCCATTTGCCAAGAGGCGAGAATGAATCGCCTTCAAAAGCTTGTATGCCTTTTCCAAATCCGACATTATCTTTATTATAAACAAATCTTTGAGCAAAATAGAATCTTATATTAAATATAGGAATCGTTAACCTTAATCCAAAACCCCAAGAATACATATATTGCGAAGGGTCGAATATATCTTTAATATTCATAAATTGCGAAGGATAAGAATAAGCGTCTCCATCTTGATTAAGTCCCGAACTTCCTGGCATCCATAATTGTCCCGCATCCAAGAAAGTGACAAATCCTAAAGTTTTTGGAATAATAGGAACTCTTAATTCGGCAAATATTCTCACTTTAGCTCTTCCATAAGCCCAAGAATCAGTCGAATTGTTATTTCCAACCATATCGTAAGTTGACAAGCCTCTATTATGTTTAAAAAGCGTGTATCTTGAAGTATCCCAACCTCTAACATCTTCAAACGGATTAAGATAATATAAAACATCCGCATCGTTTCTAATATCCATTCCTGGAATTTTAACAATTTGAGCAATCTCGCCGTAGAATGCAAATGAAAGTCTATCATTAACGGGAACTGCTAAAAATCCCGTAGCGTTTAATCTCATAAGTTGAGTATGAAGAAAATAAAAATCAACCGTTCCTCTTAAAAAACTTCCTCTTGTAGGATTTGAATAATCGTTTCTGCTATCTCTTAATAAAGAATAAGAAACTATAAAAGTAGTAAACCAATCGCTTTGCCATCTCTTATTTCCTCTATATTTTTTCTCTATTCTATGTTTCAAATATTTTTTAATATCATTCAAAACATGGTCTGGTCCGCTATCGCTCGCTCCCTGGTCATCCCATTGCATATATTGTTGAACTAATGTATCAAAAGTTAAGAATGTAGAATAATAATCGTAAAAATAATATCCAACTCGAACTATTCCCTCGAAACCATGTCTTGTATAATAAGAATATTTAGGAAGCCCAAAATCTCCCGTGCCTATTTGGTCGCCTGTATTTACATTTTCGTAAAAATAAGATAAATCTAATCCCAAATATATTGGCAAATTAAGTAAATAAGGCTCGGCAAAATTGAAAGCTATTCTTCTTTGATTCTGTCCGAATTCTCCGCTTAATCCTATTTGCAAACCTCTTCCCAAAAAATTCATTTCTCTAATTGAAGCGAAAACTTTAAAACCCGAACCTGTTGAAAATCCTCCTCCGCCTGAAACCATAGCCGACCTTCCGTCCGTTACATTTAACGCTAATTCCATTAATCCTTCTGCAGAGCCTGGTTTTACATTTATATTTATATTTTCAAAAAATTGCGTATTATATAATCTTTCCTGCACTCTTTGAATTTTTACGGAATTAAAAACTTCGCCTGGTTTTATATCAATGTATCTTTGTATAACGAAATCTTTTGTTTTTGTATTTCCCGCTATTGAAATATTTTCTATATGCGCCTTATCGTTTTCAACTATATCATACATAATATTTACTATCTTTGCATCTTCGTTTACGGTAATAACGGGAATAACTTGCCTAAATATATATCCTCTTTCAGAATATTTATTTTGAATTCCTTGATAATCCGTCATATGATAAGTATAATTATATAAAGCTCCTTTTTTCGATTTTATATCTTTTTGTATATTATCCGAAGTAATAATTAAATTTCCTTTAAATCCTATATCTCCAAAATAATATTTTTCGCCTTCCGTTAAATAAATATCGATTATCAAATCCTGGTCGTCTTTTATTTGCGGGTCTCTCCATTGATAAGTAAATTTAACATTATCTACTGAGGCTTTATAATATCCTCTGTCGGCGTAATATTTTACTACTTTTGCTTTATCGTCTTCAAATTTGAATTCGTTAAATTTTCCTAAAGATAAAAATCCGTTTTCTTTAGTGGACATTTGCCTTTTAAGTTCGTTATCCGAAAAATGCGTATTTCCATGAAATTTTATAAATGCGACTTTTATCTCGTTTCCTTCGACAATATCCATTTCTATATTTACTTCAAACAATTCTTTATTTTCAGTAACTTTCGGTTTTACATAAGCTTTTAAATATCCTTTATCTTGATAATTCGTTATTATAGAATTAACCGCATCATTTAAATTCTGCGGAATATAAGGGTCGCCCGCTTTCATTATAGGTTTTATAACATCGTTTAAAGCCGTTCTCGTTAATCTTTTATTTCCCGTATATGTAATGTCTTTTATTAAAAATCTTTCGGCTACGATTATATTTAATATTACTCCGTTTCCATCGCTTCTCGCATCGATTGCGACTCTTTCAAAAGATTGAGTATCGAATAATTTTTTTATCGCTTCGTTAATTTCGGCTCTTGAAAATTTGCTTCCCGCTTTAATCGGAAAACTATTTTTTATTTGAGTTTCGGTAAGTCTAACCTCGCCCGTTACTTCTATATCGTTTATTATTAATCCTTCGTAAGCGGCTATATTTCTCGCGTTTTTTAAATTATCAAAATCGCTTTCAACGGCTATTAATAAAATAAAAGTAAATAAAAGAATAAATACAGAAAATAAAATAATAAAATATTTTTTACAAAAATTCACTAAAATCTCCAAGTTGCCAACAATATCAAAATCTAGTTTTGAATCTCCAACGACCGATTAAATTAAAATCTTGCCCTATTTCTTGAATGTATTGTGGGTTTATTTTATATTCAAATGTCAAATTTGCAAGCCTGTAATTTTGCCAAATAATCGGAGCTGATATTTCAAAACCGACTCTATTATCAAAATAGAAAGAATCTTTAGGTCTGCCAAAAAGATTCGGTCTATTCGGGTCTTTAGCGTTATAAGTAATATCCCATTTTACATACAAATATTTTGAAAAAGTTTTTCCAATGCTTGCACTCGTATTATTAAAAAATTTAGCAAGACTCAAATTATTATTATAAGTTATAATATTATTTACGGCGGAGCTACTTATATTAAAAGAATCTATTATTCCGATTCTCATTATCCATCTTTCAAAAGGTCTTAAAATAGTATTTCCAAATATTAAATCGCTATAGCTTCCCACAACCTGTCCGACTTGATTATTATTTTCGCTTCTGCTATTAAAATAACTTGTAGTTTGAGCATACATCTGCTCTTCTCTATTGTCAAAAGTTCCTTGCGGTATTCCCGCTAATTGATTTACTTGATATTGTCCTAATGTAGGTATTGTGTAAAATCTAACGGGCAATATTCCCGAAGTATCGGGATATAATAATTGAGATAATCTCGCGTTCATTTCCATATATAAAGTAATGCTCTCTCTCGATACTTCATTTTCAAAAGATTCTGAAGATGTATTATTTGCAGTAGAAGGATAATATTTTTTATTTGCAAAAGCTGTAGCTTCTATTATTGGGTCCGAACTGTTATTATTTGGAAAAGTTATAGAACCGCTTTCTAATTTATATATATTTTGTAAATAATAAATATTTCCTCTTGCAAAATTAATCGTTCCCGTTAATTCTATTCCGTCCATTATTGAACTATAAACTCCCATTTTAGAGCCTTCTTCCAAATAAAAATCTCCAACTAAAGCATTATAAGCTCTAACCTGTTTCCAAGCCTCGATTATAAAATCCCAATATATTCTGCTTGCTATTCCATAAATATGCTGTGAATAAGTATTTCTGTTATTTATAGTGTTAATTTGAATATCGCTTTTCATTAGAGTTAATATTCCGCCGATTCTTGGAGCGGATAAGTTTCCGCCGACATTCATATCTAAATGCAAAGGTCCTTTTATTTTCGCCACATTAAAATCTATATCTCCCTCCAAAAGTCCTAATTGTTCGTCTGAAGAAAGCAAATCGAAATCCATATAATTCACGGCGTTTCTAAAAATTTCCGCCTCTCCCGTAACGCTTAAATTCTTTTTTCTTTTCGTATAGAAAGTTAAATTATTAATATTAAACATATTACCGTCAAAATTAAAATCCACTATCGCGTTATCGAATATGTCAGAAAAATAAGCCATCTTTACTTTTTTGCCATGCCCTAAAAATCTTCCGTTTATAGCCAAATTATCTTTATCGCCATGAACTCTCGCGTATAAAGTGTAAGGTTTATTATCGATTATAAAATTTGTAGGCGAAGATTGTATTTCAGTAAAAATTACATTAAATATTTCAAATATTTCAACATTGAGTTTGCTTGAAGTTAATAATAAATCTACTTGATTATTTTTTGCGTTTCTTATAACTCCGTCTATATTTAGCATTTGATTATTATCGTATATATAATTTAATTTAGTTTTATTTTCTTTTTCTTCTCTTAAAATAGTTCCGTTTATTCCATGAGTTTTATTATTTGTAAAAGATATTAGATTGTCCGAGTAAGTCATTATAGTTCCAAATTCGGGCAATATTCTTCTGTTAATCGTTATCGGACTCGTTTGAATTCTATATTCCGAAATTCCATTTGGCAATTTTCTCATATTATAATTTATATTTCCGCTATAAGAACTGTATAAATATAAATTATCAACTTCTACTCGCATATTCTGTAAATCTTTTGAAAAATAAGTGTAAGGAATTCTAATCTGTTGAGGTTTTTTAAAGGCTTTAGTTATAACCATTCCGCTACTTCCCGTTTTAGTCATAACAAAATCTTTAAACTCAAATTCGCTTTTTCCATAATAACCCGTTAATGAAATATCAAATCTATCTTCCAATAATTCCAAATTTTTTATATTAAATCTATCAAGATAAATAATTGGATTATTTAATAAACCGATTACCGTAGCATCCGCCGATAATATTCCATAAATTCCGTTGGCGTAATTCAAATTAAAAGGCAAATCCGAAACGGTTAATTTTCCATAAACATTATTTTTATTAATCGAAGCGTCTATTACCAATCCGCCGTCATTATCCGCCGATTTAAATAAAGCCGTAAATTTATTAATTCCATCTCTATTATCCAAAATTCCGTTTCCCATAACTCTATTTGCGCCATAATCTATAATTATATTTGTAAAAACTAAACTTTGATTTGAAAGCTCGAATTGAGTATTTAAAGTAAAAATCGGAGCGACATTTTTATCGAATTTTACATTTCCGTAAATATAAAAAGGTTTTTGAGTATAATTGTCGATTGAAATATCCGCGTTAATAACATTATTATTTATACTTAATTCTTTAGGCGTTTTAATATTTAAATTCAAAATTCCGTTTGTCGTTATAGAACCGTTTGCGACAATTTCGGATTTTTCAGTAGAGGCGTAAATTATTTTATTTCCGTTTGTAGCATCTAAAGTAAAACCGTTTAAATTATATTTTCCAAAAGGACTTTCAACATTTCCGTTAAGTTTTACATTAAATTTTTTATCATATTCTATATTTGCTTTAGCTTTTATATCGCCGCTGTCGGATAGTTTATAATAAATATCGTTAAGCTCTATTATATTGCTATAAGCCAAAGCGCCTATTCTTATTAAATATTCTTCCGTATAAATTTTTCTCGAAGCCAATTCTAAAGAATGAATATTTCCTTTTCCGTCCGTATATAAAGCGTTGCTCATACTATAATTAACATTTAAAGAAGATAAATTACCGATAGGATTTCTTCCTAAAATTACAATAAAAATATCTTGAGGAATAGTTCCTTTTGCGTTTACAATTACGGGTTTTGTATTATCTAATGAAATATTAGCGTTTAAAGGCTCTTTATATTTATCTTCAACTAAATTAATATCTACTTCTTTATCTTTAATTTTATAAATTATATTCCAAGCCAAAGGTTCTTTTAAAGCTCCGTTATAACTTAATTCATGCATCGTAAATCTCGTTATAATTTTTTCTTTGCTTGAAGATATTGGTTTTAAAGTTAATTTTGAATAGAGATTATTTGCTCCAGCGTATATATCGTTAATATTTAATTCTAATTTGCTTAATATAGGATTTTCTATAGGAATTATTCCGCTTGCTATTATATTTCCGTTTAATAAATTCATTATAGCGTTTGACAAAACTATATTATTATTAGTTAATTTAGCTTTCACAAATAAATCGTAAAATTTATCTTTCGCTTTCAAATCCATATCCAAATATAAATTTTCATTTTCTTTTCTATTTCCAACAACATTTATATTTGCATATTTAAATCCTTCAATAGCGTTGCTTATGCTTTTTATTCTGTTATTGTCTAATTTGACGAATTTATGAACTATCGGCGTATCCAAAGCTATGTTCATTAATTTGTAAATAGTATTTTTGTCTATATCGATATTTGTAATTGAAAAATCTAATCTCTTATCGTTATAATCGTATATTAAATTCGCCAAAATATCATCGTAGTTTTTTAACTCTCCTTCCATTTTATCATTATAATCGTTTGTAAAATCTAAATTATATTTGAATAAATCTTTCTTTTCGTCATGTCCTAATATTATAGAATGAATTTCAGACAAATCGGGACTGCTTTCCATCGAAAAATATATTGAAGTTTTATCGGGCAAATTAATATTATAAGATAAAAAATATCTATAAGTTCTAAAATTTCCGTTTAAAGAATCGAGAGATATTTCTGACACTTCGCCGTTGTCTACAATTTTTGTAGAGAATTTTTTTATTCTTATATTTTTATCAATAAACAAATCTGTAATATTATCTATAGCGGTTTTTATATCGCTGTTGTTTTTTGAAGGCTTATCTGTTTTTTTATTAAAAATAGAATTGTCAAATAAAGCGGGATAAAAATTAGCGTTATTAATATCGGCTTCGCTAAACATATAAAAAATATCTCTATTTATTAAAAGCCTTAAAGGATTAAATCTAACGGAAGCAAAATCTAAATCAAAAAAAGCGTTTGAATTATTTTTTGAATATAGTTTAACATCTTCTAAAATAATTTCTAATTTATAAGATACGCTAATATCCGATATCGATATATTTATTGGAGAGACTCTATTTATATAAGATACAATATTGTCTAAATATTTTTGCTTATTTTTCAAAACCAAAGTCGCGCTAAAAATTGTCGGAATCAAAAAAGCTAACAAGGTTGTCGCCATATACATTTTAAATAAAGAGCGCTTTTTTTTACGCACTATGGCGCGCCTCCAAATATATTAATATTAATAATAATAACCTATTTTTAAAATAATTGTTATATATTAAATTTCGGTATATAAGGCTTATAATTCATTTATACAATAGCAAAAAAATTGCGAATTTTATGTATATATTATTTTCAAAAATTTGACAAAAAATAAAAATACTATAATATAAAGCTATTATTTAATTTATTTGGAGCTTTTATGCTTAAAGAGTTTATAAAAGGAAATGTAAAAATAGTCGATTCGGTAGCAAATTGGGAAGAGGCTTTGAAAATCGGAGCGGAGTCTTTGGTAAGAAACGGCAATATTGAAGAAAGATATATTCAAGCAATTATCGATAATGTTTATAAAAACGGTCCTTATATTGTTCTTATGGACGGAGTTGCAATGCCGCATTCTCGCCCCGAAGAAGGCGTTATAAAAAAAGGAATGAGTTTTCTAAAAGTGAAAAACGGCGTTGATTTTTACAAAACTGAAGAAAAAGTTTATTTGTTTTTTACATTAGCGGCTGAAGATTCGGACGGACATCAGGATGCCATTGCCGAACTTGCGGATTTTTTGGGAGACGATGAAAAAGTTGAGAAATTAATAAAAAATGATATTGACGAAGAGGGTTTATTAAATTTATTATAAATTAATATTAAGTTATGATATGGAGGATAAAATTATGTTAAAAGTATTAGTATCCTGCGCTAACGGAACGGGAACGAGTTTAATGATGAAGAAAACGACTGAAAATGTATTAAAATCGTTAGAAATTAAAGATTTTGATATTCAAACTTGCGCTTTATCGGGCTGCGAACATTCTGCAGTTAATTATGATATTATATTTTGTCCCGTAAATTTTATTGATATGTTCAAAGAAGCTATAGATAAAGGCGTAAAAGTTATAGGCATAAAAAATATTCTTTCTGAAGACGAATTTAAACAAAAACTTAACGATTCGGGATATTTGGAAGATTTGAAAAATAAATAATACTTTTTATTATTTAAAAATTAATTTCATTTATAAATTTATGAAAACTATTGAAGAGTTAATAAGAAAATTAATAAAAAATCAAATTGATTATAATGTATTTATAAAATTCAATTCAAAAACCGTAATCGAAAAAACCGCATTGACTAATTTAATAAGAAAAGCGATTAGCGAAAATTATATTCAAAAAACGGACAATAATTTATTAAAAATTACGAAAGAAGGAAGAGAATATATAAATAAACTTGAAGGAAAAGAAATAGCTCCTAAAATAATTCAAAATAAAAAAATATCGGTAAATCCGCAAAATGCAAAATTGGATTCAAAAATCATAGCGGAAGCTTATAATATAAAATCCGATTTTAGCGAAGAATTATTAAAAATCGCAAATGAAATAAATAATAATGCAATATTTGATTGTAAAGATAGAATTGACTTAAGAGAAATAAAAACAATAACTATAGACGGCGAAACTTCAAAAGATTTGGACGATGCAATAAGCGTAGAAAAAATTGAAGATAATTATAAAGTTTATGTTCATATATCGGATGTGAGCCATTTTATAGATATCGATTCTCCTTTAGATTTGGAAGCTAAAAGCAGAGGAAATTCGTCTTATTTAATCGATAAAGTTTATAATATGTTTCCCGAGATTTTATCAAATAATATAATGTCTTTAAATGAAAACGAAGAAAGATTTGCCTTAACTTTAATTTTTATTATTGATAAAGAAGGCAATATTTTAGAATCGAATATTTTAAAAAGTTTAATAAAATCCGACAGAAGATTATCTTATAATTATGCGGAAGATATTATAAACAAAAAAGTCGAAGAAGAAAATTGGCTTTTGGAATTAATAAATAATTCTTTGGATGTAAAAAATATTTTATATAAAAAAAGAAAAGAAGGCAGAGGAATAGAATTCGACAATAACGATATAAAAATAGTTTTAAACGAAGAAGGAATTCCCATAGAATTTTACGGAGAAGAAAAAAAGCAATCCGCTCATATAATAGAGGAATTAATGCTTTTGGCAAATATCGAAATAGCTAAAAAATTAAAAGATTATGACGGAGTAATATTTAGATATCATGGTTTGCCTGACGAATATAGATTTAATAATTTTAAAATACTCGCTCATAATAAAGGTTATGAATTAAAAAAACTTGAAAACGGCGGATACGATATAAAAGAATTTATAGAAAGAGTAAAAGAAAAAGCGGAAGAAAATTTGCTTACTTCCGTTTTGCTTCGTTCTATGACGCCATCTTCTTATAGCATAGTAAATAAAAGTCATTTCGGTTTGGGATTCGATTATTATACTTATTTCACTTCGCCAATAAGAAGATACGCCGATTTGCTTATTCATAGAATAGTTAAATCGGTTTTAATAAATAAAGATAAAGAGATAGATTTAAAATTAAAAGATTTATGCAAAGGTTCTTTCGATAAATTATCTATTCTTGATAAAACTTCAAATAAAGCCGAAAGAAATGTTAGACAAGTTAAAGCGGCAAGATTTATGAAAGACAGACTCGGAGACGAATATTTTGGAATTATAAGCTCTATGTCTAAATACGGAATAACCGTTGAAATCGAAGGGCTTGAAATTGAAGGATTTATTGAGTCGCATTATGTCGGTTCTGATTATAGATTTTATCAAGATATGCAATGCATTTTTATAGAAAAAGTAAAAGCTTATGAGCTTGGAGATAGAGTTAAAATTTTTGTGGCAAGCGTTAATGTTGAAAACGGGAAAATAAATTTTTCTTTATAATTTTTTTTTAAGAAGGTTTATATAAGGTTCTGTTTCTATAGAAGATTCTTCAATTCCTATTTCTTTTAATATCGATTTTAATTCTTTTATTTGATTTTCTATCGACTCTTCATTATTTAAAAATTCAATTTCTATAAAGTCGCCCAAATTTTTTATATTCGACACTTCAATTAAAGCGTTTTTATATTTGAAAGCATAACCTTTTTTTTCTTTTTTAACATATTCTCTATAATCCATTAAAGAAGATAAAAAATTGATTATAAATTTAGATTTTTTTTTGCTTACTTTAATCTCTCTCTCTTCATTAACCTCAACGGCGTCTATTATATTTCTTATTTTTGAGCAAAAAGTATAACCGCCATGTTCAATTCTTAATCTTATGCAATTATTTAAATTTATATTTCCGATTTTTATTTCGGAGTTTTTAGCAAAATAAATGTCTTTTTTAAAATATTTTTTTTTGAATTTTGCGTTCTTATATAAAAAATCTAAAGTCGATTTTACATTTTCAATGTAAGCTTTTATTTCTATTTCGGCGTTATTTTTTTTACTCATTTTTTAATTTTAATTTTATATTATTTTAGTATAATTATATAAAAATATTTGTAATTGTCAAAATATTTAAATCAATTAATTGACATAACTTGCTTTTATAATATAATAATTCCTATGAATAAATTAAATAAATATATTGCCATACATAAAATAATTAATCTTTCAATATTTATGCTTTTTCCAATAGCGGGAAATATTATATTAATGCATAACAAAATTAAAAACGGATTTTATTCAATTTTATTAATTCTTAATTTGGTAGAAATTGGAATTTTTACCGCTTTTATTATTGTCGCTTCAAAATGCGAATGGGGAACGAGAAAACAACATGCGATTTTGAAAGGAGCGATTTCTTTTTTTATATATATTATTATAACGATATTTACTATAATTTATATAATTTAATCTTTAATTAAGCAAGGAGAAAAAATGGGAATTTTAGATTTTTTTAATAAAAGAGAAAATAAAGGCAAATATATTAAATGGCTTAAAAAGAATGCTGGCGAAAGAATGGATGCAAACAGAAAAGAATTATTCAAACCCGACAGATGCGATTTTCATTTGGATAGATACGAATTTGCTTCAAAATATATAAAAGACGGAAATAAAGTTTTGGATGTTGCAAGCGGAACGGGATACGGAGCTTTTAATATGAGAAAAAATAATCCCGCTATAGATATAATCGGCGTTGAGATAGACGAGATGGCTGTAGAATATGCAAATTTCATATACGGGAGGGGGTAATTTCATATTTAAAAGGCAGCATATTGGATTTACCTTTTGAAGATAATACTTTTAATGTCGTTACTTCGTTTGAAACTATAGAACATATCGAGGACGACAAAGGACAAGTAAAAGAAGTTTTAAGAGTATTGAAAGACGGAGGACTTTATATAGTTTCTACGCCGAACGCTTGGAGTAAACATTTATTTGGAAAAACTAAATATCATGTAAGAGATTATACTTACGAGGAAATAACTTCTCTTTTAAGCGATTATTGTAAAATCCTTGAATGTTATAATCAAAATAGCGGAAGTATAACTCCGTTTAATCATAGGCAGAAGCGAGGAATAGTAAAAACTACAAATGAAAATAAGGAGTTGGCAGAATGTTTTATTTTAGTATGTCAGAAAACTTCTTAAAATTATTTATATTAGGAAAGTTAAGTGATTTTTATATATGCGATTTATGTTATTTTAATGTATTTATTTTATCCATTAATATTTATTGTATTTTCAATAATGATGCTTTTCAATAAACCTATAAGAAAAGGCGCTTTATCGAGATTGGGTTTTATATATCCGAAAGAAAATAATAAAAATGCAATTTGGATTCATGCCGTAAGCGTTGGAGAAATTGTAGCGGTTAAAGAGATAGTTTTTTATTTAGTCGAAAAAGGTTATTCAGTTTATCTTTCTACAACCACAGTCGGAGGTTTCGATATTGCCAAAAAAAATTACGGAGACAAAGTGGAATTATTTTATTTAACTTTAGATTATCCTAATATGATAAATAAACTTATTAAATTAATTTCGCCCGAATATGTAATGATAACGGAAATAGAAATTTGGCCCTCAATGATTTATTGCCTTCATAAAAAACTTATCCCGCTTTATATGATTAACGGAAGAATCGGAAAAAAAGAAATAAAAGGTTATAAGAATTTTCAATTTTTCTTTAAGCCTTATTTTAATATGTATAGAAAAATTCTAGCTCAAAGTCAAATTGATAAAAAAAATATGATTAAAATCGGAATGCCCGAAAGTTTGATAAAGGTGACGGGAAATTTAAAATACGATATTAATTATTCGGTTAATGAAGAGAAAATAGACGATTTGGAAAGTAGAATTCCTGCAAACAAATTCGTAATAACCGTTGGAAGTACACATAGCAATGAAGAAGAGATTATATTAAAGGCTATAAATTCTTTAGGAATAAAAGAAAATATTTTTATAGTAATCGTTCCGAGAGATATTAACAGAGGAAACGAAATAAAAGAAATTGCCGCAAAATTAGGCTACAATTTGCCTCTTTATATGGAATACGAAACAAACTCAGAAGACGGAATTATAATAAATACGATTGGCGAACTTTTAAATTGGTATAAACTCTCCGATTTGGTTATAATGGGCGGAACTTTTATTGGAAATGTAGGCGGGCATAATATTTTGGAAGCGATTTATTTTAAGAAACCCGTTATTGTCGGAAAATATATGTATAATTTTATTGAAATATACGAATACATGAAAGAATGCGTTTTTAATTGCGAAGACAAAAATAAACTTGCAGAAGTAATAAAATACCCTTACGAAAATAAAGAGATTAGAGATGCAATTTCCGAAAAAGCTTATAATTTGCTTATACAAAATAACGGCGCTTCAAAAAGAACTATGGATATTATAAATAAATTTCAAGGAATACAAAATTAAATATTTAAGTTAATATAATCGCTTGCGCTATATAAAGAGCCTATAACCAAAGCGGGAATATTTTTTTCTTTCGATAATTTTTGCATATATTTTACAGCTTCGTTAAAATTTTCTATATGAATTATATTATCTCTTTCTTTTAAGTATTGATAAGTTTTATAACTGTCATTTTCTTTATAATTTGTATTTGGCGAACTTACTATAATAAAAGAGTCGCTATTTTGTAAAATTTCGCACATTCCTTTTATATCTTTTTCGCTTAAAGGCGCAAAAAGTATTATAAGATAATCATACCATTTATAAATCGTTTTTAATATTCTAAAAATAGATTTTGAATTATGCGCTCCGTCAATTATTATATCGGGATTTCTTTGAACGAAAGTAAGTCTTGCATTTATACTAAAATTTTTTATAGAGTCGATGGCTTTATAATATAATTTTTCATTATTTATAAGAAAAGTAAAAGTTTTAAAAGCTAAAGAAATATTTTCCGATTGATGTTCTCCTAAAAGAGTAGTTTCAAATTTATATTTTTTTTCATTTTCAATATAATTAAATTCTAAAATTTTATTTGTATTTGAAATTATATCGACATCAAAATCTTTTTTGAAAACATATAATTTTGAATTTTTTTCTTTTGAAATTTTTTTAATTATATTTATAGATTCTTTTTCTTGCGCCGCCGAAACGACTAAAGAATTTTCTTTTATTATTCCCGCTTTCTGCTCCGTTATCTCTTCTATAGTATTTCCTAATATTTCCATATGGTCGTAAGATATTGAAGTTATTACGCTTATAGAAGAATCTACAATATTTGTGCAATCTAATTTCCCGCCAATTCCAACTTCAATGCATGCATAATCTACATTTTGAATATAAAAATAATATAATCCGATTATAGTAAATATTTCAAAAACAGTTATATTATATATTTTGTTTTCTTCTAAAATATTTTTTATTTTTTTAGTTATATCGACAAAATCTTTTTCGCTTATCCATTGATTATTTATAGCTATTCTCTCTCTGACATTTATTATATGAGGAGAGACGAAAGAAGCGGTTTTATACCCAGCGGACTTTAGCATATTCGATAAAACTAAAGTAGTAGAACCTTTGCCTTTAGTTCCCGTTATATGAATAATCTTAAAAGTTTGTTTATATCCTAAAATATTTAAAATTTCTTTAACATTATTAATATGATTAAAACTATTTTTATGCAAATTTTTTTTACCCATAAAAGAGTAAATATAATTTAAAGCTTCGTTTATATTATTCATTTTATAATTAATTAAGTGCAAGACTCGCAAACCTCTTCAAGCTCAAAATTCGATTTAGGAGTTTTCATATAATATAAAGTTTTAAGTCCTAAATCCATAGCGTATTGAATATCATCCCAAAGTTCTTTTGCAGATTCTGGTTTAATATAATAAAGATTTACCGATTGCGATTGGTCTATATATCTCTGTCTAACTGCGGCAAGCTCTATAATGTTTTTTGCAGGAATCGTCCAACATCTTTGATAATAATCTCTATTCTTTTTAAGATTAGGCGCTAAAGAAGGCAAAGTTTGAATTCCTTCTTCGACAAAAAATAAATCTACTATAGGCTCTATGCTTTCCGTTGCCGAAACGCTTTTTCCCGAAGTCGCTGTCGGAGCTATAGCGCCATGAAAAGAAAATCTAACGCCATAATTTTTTATATCTTCTGCGAGTTTATCCCATTTTTCAGAATCGGTTTCAATATTAAGAATATTTTTTTTATTATTTAAAATCGACAAATGAAAAGGAGTTTTTCCTTCTTTCCATTTTGATTCGTAAAAAGTTTTATAAGGTCCTCGCTCTTTCGCTAAAATATTTGAAGCTTCGTAAATATGATAATATAAATCGTCAAAAACTTTATTTGTAAACTCTATCGCTTCTTTGTCGGTATATTTTAATTTATTTGACGCTAAAAGATTCGCGTAATTTATAACGCCAATTCCGATTGGACGATTTTTTTTATTTGCAATCTCTCCTTCTTTTACGGGATAAAATTGAGCGTCTATTATATTATCGCATCCTCTTAATAAAGTATAGCAGAAGGATTTTTTCTTTTCGGGTTTAAAATTAACCCAAGACATTAAATTTACGGAAACCAAATTGCATATTCCAATCTCTCCGCTTTGCTTTCTCTGAATTATCTCATAACTTCCATCTTCGTTTACCACATATTTTTCTTCTAAAAGTTTTGAAGGAAAAGACGGAATTACAATTTCTTGACAGAGATTTGAAGCTCCGACAAATTTATTAACCATATTTTGTTCGTTTATATTATCAACAAAAGTTAAATATATATTTCCCGTTTCCTGACGAACTTTTAATATTTGAAATAATAATTCTTTCGCTTTTATTTTCTTTTTTCTTATTGAAGATTTGCTTTCATAATAAATATAAGCTATATTAAAATTCTCTCCGTATTCTTCGTTAAGTAATGGAGTTTCTTTAGGGTCGAATAAAGTTATATATTGGTCTTTATTTACTCTCTCTCTAAAAATATTGCTTATTCTTATTGAATATACTAATTTTCTCGCTCTCGTATCTTCCGTTCCGCCCGCGTCTTTAAGCATTACTAAATCCATAACATCCATATGCCACCAAGGAAAAGTTATAACGCATGCTCCTTTACGAACTCCGCCTTGATTAAACGATGAAATTGTCTGCTCTACTCTCTTTATAAAAGGAATAGGTCCATCGGAGCGTCCTCTATTAGTTTGAATGCTTGAGCCTGAAGCCCTTATAAAAGAAGCGTCATAAGCGATTCCGCCCGAAAATTTTGAATATAAAGCCATATTTCCGTCCGTTTGATTTAAACTCCAAGTGTCGTCATCGGGAGTGTTTAATATGCAGCTTGCAAGTTGAGCTTTTACCGTCATACTATTTGCAATTCTTGGCGTGGCAAATGTAACTTCATGTTTTGAAAGCATATCGTAAGTTCTTTTTATATATTTTAATCTATCGTTTCTGCTTTTTTTAAATATTTCTTTTTTATCGCCTTTATAAATATCGTCATAAAAAGAAAACATAGCGGCAACCATATAAGTTATTTGAGGAAGTTCCAATTTTTTATTTCCGATTGCTTTGCAGTATTTTCTATTGAATATGGCAAGTCCTTTATAAGTAAAAAGCAAATCCCTATTTGGCTCTATCATTGAATTTATTTTATCCAATTCTATGTCTGAAAAATGTTTTATAATTTCTTTATCGTATATTTTGTATTTTAATCCTTTTTTTAAGAAAGTTTTTATATGAGGATAAGCGCCTATTTTTTTTAATCCCGCCGTTTCTTTATATATTTTCATTAAATAAAGTTTTTCGGCTATAGTATCGTATATCGGATATAGCGGACTTATTTTATTTACGGCAGTATTTATAAGCTCGTCATATAAAACTTCAATTTTCATTTTATCGTTTATTTTTATATTAAGTCCTTGAAGTAAAGCATTTGTAAAAACTTCTTTTCCTTCGGTAGCCCAATTAATAACTTTTTTTAATTTTTCTTCGTTGAAAGGCTCTTCTCTTCCGTCTCTTTTTATAATAATATGTTTTTTATCTTTAGTTAATTCAATCATAATCTGCTCCAATTATAAGTCGTTTTTAAGCGTTCCTTTTTGATAAGATATATTTGTCGCTTCTTGCAAAGCTGCATTTTGTTTATTTATATCTCTATAAGTATTAAACCAATCTATTATATCGGATTTTTTTTCTTTCAAATATTCCGTTTCAATTCCAATATCTCTCAATCTAACCCCCGCCCAATATTTAATAAAATGTTCGCTTATAGAAGAGTTTATTCCCAAAACATCTCTCTCGTCAAATAAATATTTAGCCCATTTAATCTCTTCAGCGACAGTATAGTCAGTCATTTCTTTTGCTTTCTCGTCATACCAACCGCTATCAAATAAATGTTTAAATCCTTGACTTCCGTCTTTTCTAAGTATCGATAAAACATTTTTTCCCGTAGGAACATGAACATTTAATTCGTCATGAGCTATAAGTTTTATTGTTTTTGTAAATCCCGTAATCGCATCGCCATAGCTATTATTAATTGTAAAAGTCACCAAAAATGAAAAAGGAAATTTAACGCTTTCAAGCAAATATATTCCCGTTAGCAATTTCAAAACCGCTTGCTTTTTTTCGTCTAAAGAAACTTTTGAAGCTTCTATATTGCATAAAGTATCAACGCAATCAAAAAGCTCAACTTCTTTCTCCATTCTATGTTTTACAAATTCATCGTTATAAACCAAATCTAAAGTCTCGGTTGCCTGCTGAGCGAAAACCTCCGAAAGCCCATAAGAATAAGACTCCGCATGAATAACTTCTTCTATGGCAATTCTCGAATATAAAATAGACCAAATTGAACTCGAAACTATTCTATTTAAAATTGATGCAAATCCGCTTGTCACTCCGCTATCCATTAAAGTTTGATAAGCGATATTTAATTTAAAAGCCCTTTGAGCGTCTTCAGGTAGAGAAGAAAATCTTGTTTTATCCGATTTATAATCTACCTCTTTTGAAAACCAAGTATTTCCTTCGCTCGCTTCTTTTAATTTTCTTGCAACCTCATGGCTTATAGAATCTATTCTAATATAATGCCCAAAATCTCCAAAAAATATTTTTTCATTCTCGGGCTTTTTATCTATATCAATTACTTTCATTAAAATTAATACCTCTTCAATAAATTAACATAATAAATAAACATAATTATAATATTCTATTTATATTTTTTAATTTGTCAAATTTTTATTCGTTTTTGCAGTGATATGAAAGATTTGCATATTAAATAATGATTATAGAGATATTAAAAATACATAACCGTTAGATAATTACATGTCCGATATAGGGAAAATCATAAAATTCATCGATTCTATAACTTTAAGCAAAGCGTAAGCCGTATCAAGCGAAGTCATACATGGAATATTATTTTCTGCGGAAGCTCTTCTTAATTTTAAACTGTCAGAGTGAGTTTGATTATCGTTTTCTATAGTATTTATAACATAATCAACTTTTCCAAATCTTATAATATCGATTATATTTTCAAATTTGCTTTCGTATATTTTTGAAACTTCTTTAACATATAAACCGTTTTCTCTCAAAAAATCTGCAGTTCCTTTTGTGGCGTATATTCCGTATCCGATTACGAAAAATCTTTTTGCCAAATCCAAAACCTCGTTTTTATGATTGTCTGATATCGTAAGCAAAACATTTCCATGAAGAGGAATTTTCATTCCGCTCGCTCTCAATGCCTTATATAAAGCTTTTTCAAAATTAATGTCAAAACCTAAAGCTTCTCCCGTGCTTTTCATTTCTGGACCAAGCAAAGTGTCTACACTCGTTAATTTTGCAAAAGAAAATACGGGAGCTTTAACGAATACTTTATCTCTTTCTTTCAAATACAGATTTTTATAACCTTGTTCTTTAAGCGATTTTCCCAATATGCACATAGTCGCTATATTTGCCATTGGAACATTAGTTATTTTGCTTAAAAAAGGAACTGTTCTACTGCTTCTTGGATTAACCTCCAAAACATAAACATGTTCGTTTTTATCGATTATAAATTGTATATTATAAAGCCCTATAAAATTAAATCCCTTTCCTATTTTTTCCGTATATTCTATTATTGTATCTTTTGCTTTTTTAGATATAGTTTGAGTCGGATAAACGCTTATAGAATCTCCCGAATGTATTCCCGCTCTTTCAATATGTTCCATTATTCCAGGTATAAATACATTATTTTTACTATCTGCTATAGCGTCAGTTTCAACTTCCTTGCCGATTATATATTTGTCGATAAGTATAGGAGCTTTATTGCTTACTTCTTTAACTGCCGTAGACATATATTTTTTTAAAGCTTCATCGTTATTTACTATTTCCATAGCGCGTCCGCCCAAAACATAACTAGGACGAACCAAAACAGGATAACCTATTTTTTTAGCTATTATTAAAGCTTCTTTTACGGTAAATGCTGTCTCTCCCATAGGTTGCGGAATATTTAATTTTTTAAGCATCTTTTCAAATTCATGTCTGTCTTCGGCTTTATTTATACTTTCAAGCGAAGTTCCTAATATATTAACTTTATGTTTAGTAAGTTTTTCAGCCAAATTAATAGCCGTTTGTCCGCCAAATTGAACTATAACGCCTTTAGGCTTTTCAAGCTCTATTATATGCATAACATCTTCTATAGTTAATGGCTCAAAATAAAGTTTATCGGAAATTGAAAAATCTGTTGAAACTGTTTCGGGATTATTATTTATAACTATAGCTTCGTATCCTGCATTTCTTATGGTCATAACCGAGTGAACGGTTGAATAATCGAATTCTATTCCCTGACCGATTCTTATCGGTCCCGAGCCTAATACTATAATATTTTCTCTTTCGCTTTTATGAGATTCGTTTTCCGTTTCGTAAGTGGAATAAAAATAAGGAGTTTCGCTTTCAAATTCTCCCGCGCATGTATCAACCATTTTATAAACGGGAATTATATTATTTTCTTTTCTCAAATTATAAATATCGATTTCTTCGACATTCCAATTTCTTGCTATATATCCGTCTGAAAATCCATGCTTTTTGCATTCTCTCAATAATTCTATATTCATAGTATTTGATTTTAATTTTTTTTCCAAATCAATTATATTTTTTATATAGTTTAAAAAGAATCTGTCTATATGCGTTATATTAATAATCTCTTCAATATCTTTGCCTCTTCTTATAAGTTCCGCTATTATAAACATTCTTAAATCGTCTCTTTTCTCTATTCTCTCCCATAATTTTTTTGTAGTATATTTTGACAAATCTTTATTTTCTATATGGTCGCATTTTATTTCAAGCGAACGAACGGCTTTCAAAAAAGACTCTTCAAAATTTCTGCCAATGCTCATAACTTCGCCTGTCGCTTTCATTTGAGTTCCAAGTTGTCTGTCGGCGTTTGGAAATTTATCGAAAGGAAGACGCGGAAATTTTGTGACTATATAATCAATCGAAGGCTCAAAACATGCAAAACTTTTTTTTGTAATCGGATTTATTATTTCGTCTAAAGTCATTCCAACGGCTATTTTTGCGCTTATTTTTGCAATCGGATAACCCGTAGCTTTGCTTGCAAGCGCGCTCGAACGCGAAACTCTCGGATTAACTTCTATAATATAATAATTAAAACTTTTAGGGTCTAAAGCGATTTGAACATTACAACCTCCGCAGATTTTCAAAGCCCTTATAATTTTTAAACTTACATTTCTTAAAGTTTGATTTTCAACATCGCTTAAAGTTTGACAAGGCGCTACAACTATGCTATCTCCCGTATGTATTCCAACAGGGTCTACATTTTCCATATTGCATACGACTATAGCGTTATCGTTATTATCTCGCATTACTTCGTATTCTATCTCTTTATAACCCGCTATACTTTTTTCAATTAAACATTCGCCTACGGGACTAATTTTTAATCCCGTTTCGCATATATCAATAAGTTCTTTTTCATTTCGGGCAAATCCTCCTCCCGTGCCGCCAAGAGTATATGCTGGACGAACTACCAAATGATAACCAATTTTATTTGCAAACTCTAAAGCTTCTTCGACTTTATGAACTATAGCGCTTTCTGGGACAGGTTCGTTTATTTTATTCATAAGCTCTTTAAAAAGTTGTCTATCTTCGGCGCAATTAATGGCATTTAAAGCAGTGCCTAAAACTTCAATATTATTTTCTTTTAAAATGCCCGAATTGGCAAGCTCGACTACTAAATTGAGCCCCGTTTGTCCGCCCAAAGAACCTAAAATTGCTTGAGGACGCTCTTTATAAATTATTCTTTTTGCAAAATCTAAATTTATAGGCTCTATATATATTTTGTCGGCAATTGCTCTATCCGTCATTATTGTCGCGGGATTTGAATTAATTAAAACTACTTGATAGCCTTCTTCTTTAAGAGATTGACAGGCTTGAGTTCCAGCATAATCAAATTCTGCGGCTTGTCCAATAACTATAGGTCCCGAGCCAATAACTAATATTTTTTTTATATCTTTTCTTTTAGGCATTTTTTATCCTCTTATTATTATTCATTAAATTAATAAAGTTGTCGAATAAATATTTGCTGTCTTCAGGTCCAGGGTTCGATTCGGGATGATACTGCACAGAAAATGCGGGATATTTTTTATGTTTAATTCCCTCGCAACTTTTATCATTTAAAGATATATGAGTTAATATTAAATTAGTTTTGCTTAAACTTTCTATTTTTACCGCATAGCTGTGATTTTGACTCGTTATAGCCACTTTATTAGTTTCCAAATCTTTAACGGGATGATTTCCGCCTCTATGTCCGAATTTTAATTTTATAGTATCCGCTCCGCAAGCTAAACTTATAATTTGATGCCCTAAACATATTCCAAATATCGGAAGTTTTCCAATTAATTTTTTTATAGTCTCTATAGATTCGGGAATATCTTTCGGATTTCCAGGTCCGTTTGAAAGCATTATTCCATCGGGATTTAAATTCAATATTTCATCCGCCGAAGTATTATAAGGAACTACGATTAAATTGCAATTTCTTTTGCTTAACTCTCTTATTATTCCAAGTTTCGCTCCATAATCTATTAAAACGACTTTTTTTCCGCCGTTTGGTATCGGATAAGCTTTTTGAGTCGAAACTGTTTTTACTTGATTATTTGCATAAGGAGAGTTTTTTAATTTTTTAATTATATTATCTTTATCTTTTAAAGAATCGGACATTATAGCTTTTATAGTTCCAATCTCTCTAATTTTTTTTGTAATCGCTCTAGTGTCTATTTTTTCAATTCCCGCTATTCCTTTAGATTTCAAAAAACTATCTAAATTATTAACGCTTCTAAAATTATTAGGTTCTTTGCAAGCTTCTTTAACAATAAAACCGAATATTGCAGGATTCAAACTTTCAAAATCGTCTCTGTTAATTCCATAATTTCCAATTAGCGGATAAGTCATAACGACTATTTGTCCGCAGTAAGATAAATCTGAAAGCGTTTCCTGATAGCCCGTCATTGAAGTATTAAAAACAATTTCTCCGATTCTAAAATTATCCGAACCGAAAGCTTCTCCTTCATAATAACTTCCGTCTTCAAGTATTAAATATCTTTTCAATTTTCATTTCCTCAATAATTAAAATTTATAAAAAAAGATTGACAATTAATGGAAACATTAATCTATCAATCTTGCTTTTTCAACTCAATATTTTTCAATATTAGTTTTTCTTTGTATATAAAAATTATAATAAATCATTTTCGCGACTTTTCTTAATGTATTTTGATTATTATAACATATATAAAATTTTATTTCAATATTTCATTTAATATGATTTTTTATAACAAAAGAATTTAAAATTCTAGTTTAAATCTGGAAAAAGCCAAAAAAATTTGTTTACTTATTTAAAAAATTATTATTTCATATTCATTATTTTTAGCCTTAATGTTTATAATCTATCCTTTCAATACAATAATTTTTATTTTTGATAAATAGAATTCTAATCTAATAAAAAGACATACATTAAATTATAATCTAATATTTAATCAATTTATCTTTATCAAAAATATACTTATCTTTATAATTTTCAATAGAATTATCGCCGTAAATATCGACTCGCACTTTTTTATTTTTATTCATAAATTTTCTAACTTCGTTTAATAAAATATTTTCATCTCCGCTTTTATATAAAATCAAAATATCGATAAAATCGCTCGTTTTATTTTTTTCGTATAATTTATCCATGTAAATTGCAAAACCAATAGCGTTTTTATTTGAATTAAATTTATTAAGAAGTTTATCGTATCGTCCGCCCGAAAGAATTATATCGTTACTTTCTTTAATATAGCCTTTGAAAATAATTCCGTTATAATATCCTAATTGACTTTCAATAGAAAAATCAAGTAAAATTTTATCAAAATTATTATAAAGTTCAAAAACGAAAGACAAACTTTTAAATTCTTCGTAAGATTTTTGCATCTTTTTATTTATTATTAAACTTTTCAATTTTTTTAAAATATCTTTATAATTTCCCGAAAGTTCAATAAACGATAAAATATATTTTTTATATTTGGAATTGACATTTTTATTTAATAACTTTTCCAAATCATGCTTATTTTTTAGATATATATTATTAAGAATTTCTATTTTTAAATTTTCTTCTAAATTAATTTCGTCAAAAATTGCGGAGATAAAATCTATATTTGAAATTTCCAAAATATAATTTTTATTTATCGATTTTAAACTTTCTATAGCCATACTTATAATTTCCAAATTAGAATAATTATTTAACTTGCCTATAATTTCTACTCCGACTTGAGGAATTTCTTCGTATTCGTTTGAAACTATTTTATAAATATCTTCTATATAATATATTTTTTGAGTTTCTTTTTCATTGTCTTTAAGAACTTTTTTTACTATAGATAAAGTGACATCGGGGCGAAGAGATTTCAAATTTCCGTTTAGATTCATGAAAGTTAAAATATGTTCCGTTTGAAGAAAATCTTTATTATTATTATATAAATTATAATCTTCAAATTTGCTTAATTTAATTTTTTTGAAACCAAATCTTTCGTATATGTTTATAAGATTCGATACTATAGAATTTTCATTTATTAAATTCGCATTCATTTTTACATTTCGGATATATATTTATAGATTGGATATTTTTTGCATAAAGCGTCAACTTTCTTTGCAACCGAATTAATAATTTTTTCGTTATCGTAATTTGTAAGCGCTTCGTCCATATAATTAACCAATTCTATAATATCTTTTTCTTTTAATCCTCTTGTGGTAATTGCGGGAGTTCCGAGTCTCATTCCGCTTGTAACCATAGGAGATTCGCTATCGTAAGGAATTCCGTTTTTATTTATCGTTATATGCGCTTTATCTAAAACCGTTTCGGCAATTTGTCCCGTAATTCCTTTTGAAGATTTAACATCAACCAATATTAAATGCGTGTCAGTTCCGCCAGAAATGATATTATAATTTTTAGATATAAATTCATTCGCCATAGTTTTAGCGTTATTTAAAACCTGCTTTTGATAATCAATAAATTTTTTATCCAAAGCTTCTTTAAAACACACGGCTTTTGCAGCAATAACATGCATTAAAGGACCACCTTGAATTCCAGGAAAAATTGTTTTATCTATTTTTTTTGCAAGTTCTTCGTTTGTTGAAATAATATAACCTCCTCTTGGACCTCTTAAAGTTTTATGCGTAGTTCCCGTTACAAAATGAGCGTATTCTACAGGATTAGGATGCAAGCCCGCCGCAACGAGTCCAGCAATATGCGCCATATCGACTAATAAATATGCTTCGACTTCATCTGCAATTTCTCTAAATTTTGCAAAATCAATAAATCTTGGATAAGCGCTTCCGCCTGTCACTATTATTTTAGGGCGATGTTTCAAAGCTAAATCTCTAACTTCGTTATAATCTATTTGCATCGTTTCTCTACTTACGCCGTAATGCTCAAAATTATAAATCTTTCCCGAAAAATTAACTTTCTTTCCATGCGTTAAATGTCCGCCCGCATCCAAAGACAATCCTAAACAAGTATCGCCCGTTTGCAAAATAGACATATAAACTCCCATATTTGCCTGCGAACCAGAATGAGGTTGAACATTTATAAAAGGCGCTTTGAATAATTTTTTCGCTCTATCTATTGCAAGATTTTCTATAACATCCGCTTCGGCGCATCCTCCGTAATATCTTTTCGCTGGATAACCTTCGGCGTATTTATTTGTAAATATTGAGCCTTGCGCTTCCATAACCGCTCTTGAAACTATATTTTCGCTCGCTATAAGTTCGAGTCCCGATGCTTCTCTTTTATATTCTTTTTTTATAGCTCCGAAAATTTCTCTATCGGCATATTTCAAAGGAGTTTCGGATACATAATATTTTGGGCTTACCGCTTTTTTTGAAACGACTTTCTTTATAGAATTTTTTGCCGATTTTTTTGCAAGATTATTTTTTTTAGAGCTATTTTTATTAATAAGTTTTTTAACTGATTTCTTAATTGTAGAAATCGATTTTTTTGATTTAACTTTTTTATTTACAGGCATATTATCTCCTAATTTTTGATAAAAGAATAATATACTAATATTAGTTTTTTTTCAATTACAATGTTTAGAATTTAATCAATCAAATTATATGAATTTATAAAAATAGAATAATTCCTCTTTACAGTTATTATATTTAGATATATTATATTTTTAAAAAATATATTGATAATTCCGATATTTAATTAGCAGGAGTATATCTTAAATGGGTATAAGATTTCGTATTATTTTAATAATAATAATTGTCATGAGTATGATATCTTTAAGCGTCTACTTTTTAGGCGATAATATAAACACAAGAATTTTTAGAAATATTATTAATGAAAATATTAATAATAAATTTACGGTTATAGCGAACGAATTTGAAAATAATATAATAACGGCGCGTGAAGAGGTAGAAAAATTATCTTTTAGTTTGTCGGCTATGTATAATAATTTAAATAATAGAAGCAGAGAATATTTATATTCGTATTTGCCTAATTTTTTATCGAGTTCCGTAAATAATTTAAATTATGAAAGAGAGATAAGTATATTATTCTTTCAACCTTTGGCGGGAACTTATCGATATTCGCCTGCAGATAATGAATTTGTAATAACAGAAAGAAACAATATATTAAATATTCGTAATTTTAAAAGCTCAAGAATATATATGAATTATGATTCTGAAAATAATTTAGTTTTTAATATAGATAGAGCTATAAATAATGTAAATAATAACGCGGTTATAGGAATCGTAGGAATATCCATTCCCTTAAGTTATAATTCGGAAAATATAAAAAATATTTTTGCAATAAAAGAATCCGACATACTTATAATAAATAAAAACGATTTGAGTATTATTAATTCAAAAGAAGACGCTTTAAATAATTTGAAAATAGACGCTTTATATCCCGATGATTATGAGCTCTTAAATTCAAATACTGAAAATAATAATATTTTAAATAGCGATATTATAGTAAATAATTTGAAATTCACGGCTTATGTAAAAACAATATCCAAAGATTTAAATATGGTAATGTTTATTCCAGAAACTTATTATAATTCTGAAATGAAAGAAATGAATAAATCCACAGTTTATATGGTTATTGTAGCTTTTTTTGTCGCTATGATGATAATCGTATTTTTAATAAAACTTGTATTTAATTCTGTAACGAGAGTAACAGACACTATAGGAAATTCGATAGACGATAACGATTTGAGATTGGCAATTCCAGAAGTTTCGGGAAGCGATGAAATTGCCGAAATGGCTAAATGGATTGAAGTTATTAATAATGGATTTCAACATACTTTATCAAATATAAAGAAAAATGTAGCTATATTTAAAAGACAAACCAGCGCTTTTCCAGAAAAAATAAGCGAAAATGTTAATACTATTTATAGCGTTAACGAATCTGTAGAAAATATAAGAAAAAATTTAAACGAAGAATCTAATCAAATAGATATTGCAGAAAATAATAATAAAAATATACAGGAATATATAGAAAGCAATACGAGTAATATAAACGCGATAAATATAAACGCTAAAAATTTGCAAGATAAAATATTAGAAGAAAGCGCAAGCATTGAAAAAACCGTATCCTCTATAGAAGATATGATTAAAAATATAGAAAATATAGATTCTATTATTGAAAGCGCCGAAAATAAAACTAGAAATCTTTTATCCGCTTCGTCTAAAAGTAAAGAAAAAATTAAATCGGCTACAAAATCTACTGAAGATTTAATAAACTCTTTAGTGGCAATTTCAAATTTTGTAAGTTCGATTAGAAATATTGCAAGACAAACAAATTTACTTGCAATGAATGCTGCAATAGAAGCGGCTCATGCGGGAAAATACAGCACGGGATTTGCAGTCGTTGCCGAAGAAATTCGTATTTTGTCGGAAACTTCAGACGAACAAGCCGATAATGCGGATAGAATTTTGCAAGAAATTAAAGATAGAATTTCAACTACAAGCTATGATTTATCGGATTCTGCAGAACAATTTTCCACTCTTATAAAAGATGTTTCTGAAATTACGGATTTAATGGATAGCGTTCATAATTCTTCTTCGGGACAATCGAAAATAACAAATGAAATTTTACATTCTATTACAATGATGTCAAAATTAAGCGAAAATATTAAATCTCAATATATTAATATTACCGAAAGATTGGGCGAGATAAAAAATAATATAGAATCTTTAAGTTCTTTATCTTTAAATAATTCAAAAGCTTTATCGAGCATAAGAAATGTTTCGGGAAATATAAACGAGAATATTGAAAACATATCGGTTAATTCGGGAAATCTTTATGCTTCTGTAAATAATATGAATAAACTTGTATATGAAAATAGTTCTTTATTAACAGATATTGAAGGCGAAATTTCAAAATATAAAATTAAAGATATAAGAGTTCAATCTAATATTACGCAAAGAGTAAGAGGAATGAATTTAATACTCTTAAAAGAATTTGTTAGAAATAAATTCGGAGAGGACGGATATCAAAAATGGATAACGGCAATGCAACCTTCTTCTTCGTTAATATTTAAAAACGATATTTTAAGCAACGATTGGTATCCTTATATGACGGCTTTTCATAATCCTTATAGATTGGTATGCGATTTATTTTATGACGGTTCTAATACGGGAATAAAAGAAATTGCAGAATATAGTTATAATAGAATTCTTCCAAAATGGACTAAAATATTTTCGATTTTTATTCCTAAATTTTTTATATTAAGCTACGGCACGGAATTTATATTTAAAAATTTATTCGACCCTGTGAGTATAGAAATAATCAAAAGTAGAAAAGGAGTTTTAATCGCTCATATAAAAGACTTTAACGAGGATTCCGATGTTTTAGAATTATCGATATTATATTGGGCTTCTTCTTTATTAGAATCTATTAATAATGTAAAATCTTCGATAGAAATAACAAAATCTATGAAAGAAGGAAACGCTTACACGGAATTATTATTAAAATGGTAATTAGAATAATATTATTCATTTTTGCCTATACGCTAATTCTAAAATCTTGTAAAAGCTGTATTTTCTATAGAACCTTCCGCTCCGATTGTCTCGTTTAAATTGCCGTCTATTAAAAATATAACTTTGTCTATTCCTTCAAATTGAGTCGCCGTATAAACTAATTGATATATTTGAATCATAGTTCCTTCGTTTCCTAAAGGATTAAATTCAAAATCTTCGTTAAAGTTTAAATAAACCGTATCGTCTTCAACAAATATGTCGAGTAATTGAGTATTTTTCGGAATGCAGCTTATTATATTTTTATTATTTTCATCGTCAGTCGCTCCGTTAAGAAGAGTTTTTATAGCATTTTCAATAGACGCTTCATTTTTAAAATTTCTATTTCTAAATATTAAAGTTATAGCTCCCGAGTTTTCGTTATATTCTACTAAATAAATTCCTTCGTCTTTCGATTTCGTTTTTATATTATTAAAATCTCTGTTTATTTTATTATTCGCTTTTTGTCTTTTATATTTTGCCACATCGTTATTAGCTTTTTTCATTATCTCTTTTTTATCTATTTTATCATTTCTTTTTACAGGCTCTTCTCTATTTATATTATTTTTTGTATCGTTTAAATTATTATTATTTTTATTATTATCTCTAACAATATTATTATTTAAATTTGGATTAACCATATCGTTAATTACTCTATCATAATCCGAAGTTTTTTGAAAATTTTGATTATTAAAAATCGTCTCTTCTATTATATTTTTTCTGCTTACTAATTTAACCGCATTATTATCTTTTTTATCTTTTATATCGTTTCTATTTGTCGCAGCGTTAATTATTCTTTCTCTATCGTTATTATTTTTTTTAGTCTCGCTTTTATATTCAATATCTTTAAAATAATTATTATAATTATTGCTTGCCTTATTATATAAATTATTATTTGCATTTTCCGTTTTATTTTGCATATAATTTGGAATTTGCGAACTAAAACTTGTCGATGCTGGCTTCATAGTTTTTACGACTTTTTCAGAATTTTCTTTTGGTTTTAATATTTCTTCAAAAATACTTGAATTTGGAGAAGTTGAAGAATTATAAAAAATATTATTAGAATTATTTTTTGTTGAATTATTATTTGCAGATTTATTATTTGTTTCGCTAATAGAATTATCGTTTTTTCTGCTATCTATTATCATCTGTTCAATATAATTATAAGGTTTATTTTCTTCGGCATTATCAATATTATTATTTTGATTTTCTCTATATATGCTCGAATTATAATTTGTATTAAAATTTTCATTAAAAAAAGGAAGCAAAGATTCTCTACTTATTAAATTAGAATTAGTAAAATTATTATCGCTTTCATTTTCGCTTAAAGTAGCTTCCAATTTTGAATTTGTTTCATAAGCCATAACGGATAAAGTTTGATTTGTGTCGGATTTAATAAAAAAACTAAATAAAGGAATATTGCTTAAAAAACTCAATTTATCGGAATCTTCTTCAATTCCATCGCTTTCCAAAGCCAAAGCTTCTCTATGATTAATGCTAAAAAAATCTTTTATTGCAATATCTACTACGGGAGAATAATTTTTTATAATAGAAAATATAACCGCTGCAAATATTATAAAAACTACCGATATTATTAAAGGTTTTTTTAAATTTATTTCCTTGCTTTCGTTTTTTATTTGTCTTGTATAATTGCCTTTATATCTAGATTTATAAGGTTCGTATCTTGGCACTTTTTGAACTCCGATTAATTAGATACCTTTTATATTATCGATAAAAAATAAAAAGCTATTAGAAATTTACTTATTTTATAAATATTTATAAAGTTATCATAATATCTTTATTGAATTATATTTATTTATGTAGTATTATAATCTAATAATTTACATTAAATGGAGATTTTATGATTAGAAAATATTTTATAGCGTTAATATGCATTATGGCGATTATTTCTTGTTCAAATAATAAGGCAAAAAATCGCTCTTCAAAGGAATTATTTATAAATGCGGGAGAAGAACCAAAAACTATAGACCCGACTTTATCGGGAAACGATTTCGTATATCCGAGACATGCTTTTGAAACTTTAATTATCAAAGGAAAGGACGGAGGATTAAAAAACGGAGTAGCCGAAAATTTAACAATATCCGCAGACGGACTAAAATATACTTTTAATTTAAAGACAAATGCAAAATGGAGCGATGGAAAATTAGTAACCGCAAACGATTTTGTTTACGCTTTAAGAAGAGCGGTTGACCCTTTAAGCGCAGCCGAATATACTTCTTTTATAGAATATGTAAAAAATGCAGCTTCAATATTGGCGGGCGATTTGCCTAAAGAAAAATTGGGCGTTCGAGCTATAGACGATTATACTTTAGAAATAGAATTAGAAACTCCTACGGGATATTTTTTAGATATATTGACTTATCCGATATTCGCTCCCGTTAGAAAAGATATTATAGAAAAGTATGGCGAGAAATGGACTTTGAAACCCGAAACCTATATAGGAAACGGCGCTTTTGTAATGATTGAAAAAAGTCCCGATTCAAAAATAGTTATGATAAAAAATACAAATTATTGGAATAAGGACGAAATAATTCCCGAAAAAATTACTTTCGTTATGATGCAAGACCCAACTTTAGCTTTGGCGGGAATTAAAGATGGTTCTTTAGATTTTTCCGTTCATGTATTGTCGCAAGATATAGAAAATTTGAAAAAACAAGAAATATTAAATATAGCGCCTTATTATTCAACTTTAGCTTTCGGAATAAATAATAACGATAAAATTCTTAAAGATATAAGAGTAAGAAAAGCTTTATCTTTGGCGATTGATAGAAATTATATAGTTGAAAAAGTAGCTTTAACGGCGAAATCTCCTACAAGCGCTTGGGTTCCCGTTGGCGCTTACGATGTTGAAGGCGATTTTAGAGAAAACGGCGGCGAGTATTTGGATATTTCTAAAGAAGGTTATTCAAATAATGTGGCTATGGCAAAACAACTTATGGCAGAAGCGGGCTATACTAACGGAGAAGGTTTTCCCGTTTTGGAATATAAAACCACTTCCGATTTGATTTATATTCAAGTAGCGGAAGCCATTCAGCAAATGTGGAAAGAGAATTTGGGAGTCGATTTGCAAATTGCTTCTATGGAATGGGCGGCTTATCAGCAAATGAGAAAGGATAAAGATTATCAGCTTATAAGAACTTTATGGATAGGAGATTATAGCGACCCTATGACTTTTTTAGAGAATTATTTGAGTTATCGTCCTCAAAATTATGCGGCTTATAGTAACGGCATATACGACAGATATTTGGAAATTGCAAGAAATTCTTCAGAGCAAAGCGTTAGAATGGAAGCTATGCATAATGCAGAGAGAGTTTTGATAGCGGAAGATAATATTCTTATTCCAATATATAATCCTTCGTATCCCTTATTAGTTAGCAAGAGATTAAAAGATTATGTTGTAACTCCTATGCAAGAATTGCAATTTCATTATGCTTATTTAGAATAATGATTTTTTAAAATGCTATATTCAATTTTTTTGGATATAGTATTTTTATATATTTTTAATGAGTTTCTAATAAAAAGAATTTTTATACCGAAAAATATAAAAAAGAGGATTTATATTAACTATGAAATATATATTTATAATAATTTTATTAATAATTTATTCCTGCTCTACTACCGCGGATATTAAAGAAACAGAAAATAATCAAGTTGAAATTACAGAACCTGAAAACGAACTTATAGGAAAAAAATTCAAACTTGTAAGTATATATCCCGAAATGAATATAACTATAGAATTTGACGAAGAGAATATTTTTGGATTTTCCGCTATAAATAATTATTCTTCCGCTTATTTAACGGACGGAGATATATTTAGCGTTAAAAGTATTTCGACTACAAAGAAAACTGCAAGCAAAGAATGTAGAGATGCCGAAAGCAAATATTTAAATATGTTGAGAGATGCGACTTCTTATAAACTTAAAGGAAAGAGATTAATTATTTATACTTTACTATCTAACGAGAGTTTAATATTTGAGGAATTTTAATTTATATGATAAGAAAAATTTTTTTATTATGTATTATTATTTTTATAAACTCCTGCGCAAGTTATAAAGAAAATTTAAATATGTCGATAAGCACTTTAAGCGGCAAAACCTATCAATTAATTAATATGTTTGCCGATACGGGAATAACGATTTCATTTTACGATAAAGAATTTTACGGCTATAGCGGATTTAATACTTATTTTGGAGAATATGAAGTAAGAAGAGGAAATAATATTTTATTTAAAAATATATCGACTACAAAAATGAGCGAAGAATCGGAATCTGCGGAAATAGAAAAAGAATATATAGAACATATAACAAAGTCTTATTCTATAGAGTTTACAAGCGATGGAATTAAAATAAAAACTTTAGACAATACGGAGTTAGTATTTAAAAGGCTTCGTTAACTTTTATAGATTAAATTACCATTATTTTTTTATCGCTTTTTATAGTTATTGTATTTTGTTCTTTGTATTTATTTATTAAATTTTTTAGCTTATCGGAAGATTGTCCATTTTCTTCCATTGATTCTATTTCTTGTTTTTCCATTATTACTTCCTCCGTGAGTAAATTTTAAAAATTACCTTCTCGCCAAACTTTGAAATTAGGATAATTCAATTTTTTTGATTTATCCTCATACCATTTGCAAACGGCGGCTGACATATTTATAACATAAAAATTAAATTCTGTTTTCCATCCTTCGTTTTTAAACTTTCCAAAAGAAGGAATATATTTATTATTAATCGTATCGTATATATTTTCTTGTATTTCTTTAGTCGGAATATTATTGTCTTTAATCGCTATTCTCAAAATTAAATGAATCGACATAGAAGATAAAGTTGAAGTTAAAACGCTGTATTTGTCGTATAATTCTTCTTTTGTAAAATTATTATTTATAGTGTCCGTCCATAATTTTATTATATTTCCTAAAGCTTCAAGCTGTTCTGGTTTGGCTTTTTTATCGGTTATAATGTTTGCATAATATTCCGCCAATTCGTTAAATGTCATTGTAGATTCTTCGTCTGCAATAGAAATTGTTTCAAGTTCGTCTAATTGCATCGATTTTATCATACTTTCTTTTTCGTTGGCGTAAATATTATTTGCTGTAATCGTAATTGATAAGAATAAAAAAGTAATTATTTTTTTCATAATTTTAATTCCGTTTTTAATTTATTTACTATCGATTATCGGAAAATTAGATTTATAATGTAGTTTATTTAATAGTGTATTAACGCTTTTACTTTGGTGTATAGATATGCAAAATGCAATCAAAAATTTATGTTATTTTTTATAACGAGCTAGACTAAAGTCTGCTGTTGGCAAAGGTGAGTAGATGCCAATAAAGAATAAAAATATTATTTCCTTGAATTATTACTCCTTAATAAATAAATTTTTTATAAGTATTTTATTACTACCATAAATAATACTATGTATAGTATAAAATATCAATAGTTAAAATTTGCAAAAGAATACTAATTTATCATATCAATTCGTAGCGTAAAAAATAAATACAAGCTTTATATAAAGTATAAAACTAAAAAAGAGGAACTTATAAAAATAAATCCCTCTTTAATTATTTATTATTATTTACATAATTTTTATTTATTCGTTTTCAACTAATTTTTCCACAGTCTTTGCAAGCAAATAAACTCCTACTCCCGTTGCGCCTTTTGAAGTATATTTTTCAGCGACATTTGAATAAGAAGTGCAGGCTATATCCAAATGCGCCCATTTGCTTCCTTCTGTAAAATACGATAAAAATACTCCCGCCGTAATTGTTCCAGCTTCTCTTCCGCCCGTATTTTTTATATCGGCTATATCGGATTTTACTTGTTCTTTATATTCTTCAAATAGCGGAAGTTCCCAAACTCTCTCGTAAGTATCGTTTCCAGCATCTTTAATAATATCCGCCAATTTTTTATCGGTAGAAATCAGTCCAGTCGCATGTTTTCCCAAAGCGATTGAACAAGCTCCCGTTAAAGTGGCAATATCGATTATATAATCGGGTTTATATTTTTTAATTCCGTAAGATAAAGCGTCCGAAAGTATAAGTCTTCCTTCAGCGTCCGTATTTACGACTTCTACGGTGACTCCGTTATGCATTTTCAAAATATCGCCAGGATTAATAGCGCCGCTTCCCGTTTTATTATCCGTTAAAGGACAAATTACTGTGACATTAGCGTTTAATCCTCTATCGGCTATTAAAAATAAAGCTCCGCAAACCGCAGCCGCTCCCGCCATATCGTCCTTCATTCCAAGCATAGCGTCAGAAGGTTTCAAGGACATTCCGCCCGTATCGAAAGTTATTCCTTTTCCGACTAAAACTATATGCTTTTTAGCTTTACTATTTTTATATTGAGCGACAAATAATCTTGGAGGATTTTTACTTCCAGCGTTTACTCCCAAAATTCCGTTCATATTTAGATTTTTTAATTGTTTCTCATCCAAAATAGTCGTTGTAATTTTTTTCTTTTCTGCAATTTTTTTAGCTCTTTCAATAAATGTTAAAGAATTAATTACATTGCTAGGCTCATTAACCATATCTCTTGTCCAAAAAATATTTTCCGCTATTTGAGACGCTCTCGCTATCGCGTTTTCTGTGTCTTTTTTATGTTCTGAAACTAAAAGTATGTTTTTAATATTCGTTTTTTCTTTTAATCTTTTTTCGCCTAAATAATTATTGAAATTATAAGAAGCTAAAAGCATTCCTAAACAAAATTGTTCGTATGATTCCATAGAGCCTATTTCGGCAAATAATTCCGCCATATCGACTTCGATATCGCTTATATGCAAATCTTTCATTATTTTTATTAAAGAAGCTCCCGCGCATTTCCAAGTTTCATACATATAATTTTTAACTTCTCTATAAGTTATATAAATTACTCTTGTATTTTTAGAAAATGCGAAAGCAAACGGAGTAGAGATTGTATAATATTTATCTTTAACCAAACTATTAAACAAATCTATATATTCCTTGTCGAAAGTGCAAACTTTAGGCTGTTCTTTTTCAACCTTCACAAAAATCGCTACCGTATCTTTTTTTATAAAGTCTATATTATGTTTTAATTTCATTTTTTATCCTTAATATATTATTTAATTATTTACAAATAATAAATGTTTTTAGCTCCAAATTATCATCTTCATGTCGAATTTATAACCCAAATCTTTATGATAAGGATACATTCTTATCGCATATCCGCTTTGTCCCGTATTAACGCATTCTAAAGAACCTATAAAAGAATGTCTGCCGTTACCCAAATCGGAAGAATGCTTCATTTCCACTATTGTAGGTTCTGTAATCTCGTCTTTCATACTCAATTTTCCATGATATAATTCTACTCTAACGGAATCAGGAGCGATATTTCCTAAATTAACTATCGTTTTTACTTCAAATTTACTTCCGACTTGCAAATTCCTTGAAGGCATTTCAGACATAGTATTTTCAAAAGAAACTTTAGACCATTTTGAATATATATTATCTTTCCAAGATTTTAATTCTTTTGACTTTTTGAAATCATCGCTTGTCATATTGATATATCTTCTGCTTGCATTAGTATAGAATTTATTGAAATAATCTGCAACCATTCTATTTGTTGAAAACTGGGGACATACTGTTTGCATGCTCCACTTCATAGCTGTAACCCATTGTCTCGGAATATCGTCTCTTCCTCTTTCATAATATAAAGGAATAATCTCATTTTCCAAAACATTATATAAAGCGTTACTTTCAACTTCGTCTTGATATTCTAAATCCGTATATTCTTCTCTGTTTCCTATAGCCCAACCGTTTTGTCCGTCATAAGCTTCATCCCACCAACCGTCTAATATGCTAAAGTTTAATCCTCCATTAGGCGGAACTTTCATACCGCTTGTGCCGCTCGCTTCTAAAGGTCTTCTTGGATTATTAAGCCAAACATCGACTCCTTGAACCATATACCTTGCAACATTTATATCGTAATCTTCTAAAAATACTATATGGTCTCTAAACTCTTCTCTTCTGCATATTTCGGCTATATTTTTTATTAACTCTTTACCGCCATTATCATGAGGATGCGCTTTTCCCGCGAATATAATTTGAACGGGACGATGAGGATTACTTATAATTTTTTTAAGTCTCTCAATATCTCTAAATAATAAAGTTCCTCTCTTATAAGTTGCAAATCTTCTTGCAAATCCTATAGTCAAAGCTTCAGGAGTTAAAATCTGTTCTGCATGATTTATTTCATTTTTTGTAAATCCTCTATTAATTATTTGAGCTTTTAATCTCTCTCTGCAGAAATCTATTAATCTTTCTTTTCTTCTTTCATGAGTTCTCCAAAGTTCAGCGTCAGGAATTTTTTGAACTCTTTCCCAAATTCCATATTCCAAAGGTTTTGTTCTCCATCGCGGTCCTAAATATCTATCCAAAAGATTTTGCATATCAAATGAAATCCAACTTAAAGTATGAATTCCGTTAGTTATTGAATCTATTGGAAGCTCTTTTGCAGGAACTCCTTTCCAAATATCTTTCCACATATCTCGAGATACATGTCCATGAAGTTCGCTTACTCCGTTATTTTCAGCGGATAAATTCAAAGCCAAAACCGTCATACAAAAATCTTCTTTTTGATTATTCGGGTCTATCTTTCCTAATTTAAGGAATTCTTCCATAGACATATCTATTTGTTTTATATAATCTACAAAATATTTTTGCATCATTTCGATAGGAAATACATCGTTTCCAGCGGGAACGGGAGTATGAGTTGTAAATACATTTGAGCTAAAAACAACTTCTCTTGCAGTTTTTCTATCTAATTTATCGTCTATCATTAATTGTCTTATTCTTTCTAAAGATAAAAAAGCGCTGTGTCCTTCGTTCATGTGGTAAATTGTAGGTTTTATTCCTAATTTTTTTAACGCTTTAATTCCACCAATTCCAAGCAATATTTCCTGCTGTATTCTCGTTTCAAGATTTCCGCCGTAAAGTTGAGCCGTAATATCTCTATCTTCAACGCTATTTTCTTCTATATTTGCATCCAAATAATAAAGCTGTATTCTTCCAACATTTGCTTTCCATATTTGAGCGTAAACTTTTCTTCCTGGCAAATCTACATCAACTTTCATAGTTTCGCCGTTTGAATCTAAAACTTTTTCCAAAGCTAAATTAAAAAAGTCGTTTTCAATATCGTATTCTTGTTGCCAACCATCCGCATTTAAATATTGTCTGAAATATCCTTTTCTATATAAAAGCCCAACGGCAATGAAAGGCAAACCTAAATCGCTTGCAGATTTCAAATGGTCGCCCGATAATATTCCAAGTCCGCCAGAATAATTAGGCAAAGATTCATGAAGTCCGTATTCAAAAGAGAAATAAGCTATTTTTTCATTTTCCGTTTTTTGAGAATCGTCTAAACTTGCATACCAAGTTTCCTGATTCATATAAGTTTTAAACTCATCGTAAACCTCCGCTAAATTCATCATAGCCGCATCATCATGAAGCATATTGTAAAAACATTCCTGCGAAGATTCCCCTAAAATTCTTATCGGGTTATGGTCCTTTTCGTCATAGTTATCAATGTCTATGGTTCTTAATAAATTTACAGCTTTTTGATTCCAGCACCACCAAAAGTTTTTAGTTATCTCTAATAAAGGTTCTAATTCTTTAGGAAGAGATGGAGAAACCATATATTTATTTATTTTCATAAATTGCACCGCCTTAAAATTTATTTTGTATTTTTAATAATTATTTAATCGATTATATAATATATTGCATATAAAATCAATGAATTTTTTATAAATATCGGATAAATTTTAAAATATAATATTAAAAATAAACTATATATAAATAATTTAATGAATTATATAATTTTCTAATATTAATTGTTCTAATTTTCTTCCATTATATCTATCAATTTTTAATTTATAGCATATATCAATATAATTTGAATTTTCTAATTTTTTAACTTCTTCCTCGTTTGAATCCCATAACATAGCGGCTATATTTTTATCGCCTTGATTAAGTTCAATTCTTAAATGCAATTTATCGTTTTTAGGCAAAGTTTTAATTTTTACAACTTTAACTTTATTGCAATAAAATATCGGCTCTTCGTTTGAAACTCCGAAAGGCTCGAAAGCTTCTATAATTTCCGCTAATTCTACATTTATATATTTTAAATCCAAAATCATATCGTAATTTTTAGATTCTTTTTCTGAAGATTCAAAATTATTTTCTAAAGAATATTTAATTATCTTTTCTGCAAACTTATCAAATTTATCAATATTTAAACTAAATCCCGCCGCATTTTTATGTCCGCCGAATTTATTTAAATAAACGCTCGTAAACTCAAGCATTTCTCTCGCGTTATTATTTCCGCTGCTTCTTATACTTCCCGTGCAGATTCCAAACTCTTCATCTTCGTGCAAAATAATCGCGGTTTTTCCATATTCATTTAAAACTTTTCCCGCTATTAATCCCGTTAAGCCTTGCTCAATTTCTTTGCTTTTTACTAATATAATCGGCATAGAAAAAGAATCATTATTTTTAATATATTCGCTAACCGTATTAAAACATTCGTCAGTTAAAGATTTTCTAGTTTCATTCATGTTATAAACTTCTTCGGAAAGTTTTAAAGCTTCTTCTTTCAATTCGGAAGTTAAAAGTTGTAAAGCATATTCGGGTTTATTCATTCTTCCCGCCGCATTTATAAAAGGCGCTAATCTCCAACCTATAGTTTGCGTATCGATTTTTGTATTTAATAGATTCATTTTTTCTAAAATGGCGTTATATCTTATATGAGACGGTTTTGATAATTCTTCTAAAGCGCATTTTATATAAGCTCTGTTTTCTTCTATAACGGGAACAACATCGGCTACGATTCCAAAAGCCGCCAATATAGATTCTCTTTTTAAATAATTCTGAAATTGTTTTTGACTCATATAAAACATTCGTTTAAATATTTCCATTTTTATTATTAAGTCTTTATATTCAATATCTTCGTATTTATAAATATTAACATTTAAAGCGAGTGCGAATTCATTGAGAGTTTTAAAATTTTTTATATTGATATTTCCATAAGCCGCTCCAAGTTGAAGTAAATCGTAAACTTTATCAAATGCGGGTAAAAATATTTCGTATTTTTCAAATATAGATAATAATCTTTTTAATCTATCTTCGCCTCCCGTTAAAACAAGTATCGCTCCGTCTCCTTCAAACATATATGTGGCAAGCTCTTCCAATAATTCGTCTTCGGTTAATAATTCGTCATAAAAATCGGAATATATTGATTTATAAGAATTTTCATTTTCTTTTACGATTTCAAATCCGAAAGGCTCGCTATTTAGAACAAAATTAGTAGATTTTAAAGCTTTTACTTTTTTTAAAATATTATTTTTTTTATCGATTTCATAATCTAATATTATAATATCTTTATTATAAACTCTTGTATATGATAAAACGAAAGCTTGCATCAACTTAAAAGCGACAACGCAACCTGCAAAATTTTTTGAAACGAATCCCGTATTTGAAAGTTTTGGATTAAAAATAGCGTAAGCGTTTGGAAGAATTTCAGGTATATCATGATGGTCGGTTACTATTATATCTATAGAATGCTCTCTTGCAAATTCAACTTCTTCTACATTTGAAATTCCGCAGTCTACCGTAATTATTAAACTTGTTCCAGAATTTGCATATTCTTCAATTACTGATTTTGAAAGCCCATAACCTGTAGAATGATTGGGAACGAAAGCCTCCACATTTTTTGTGACGGATTTTAAAGTATTATATATTATTGACGCCGCAGTTATTCCGTCAGCGTCTTTATCTCCGTATATTAATATTTTTTCTTCACTTTCTATCGCTTCTTTTAATCTATCGACAAATATATTCATATCTTTTATTCCAAAAGGACTTGAAAGAGAATATATATCTTGAAAAAAGAAATCAAATATATCAGATTTTGTTTTTATTCCTCTTAAATTAAGCAAATCTTTTATTATAGGATTTAAATTATTTATATCTATTCTATGCATTATAATTTCAGAACCTTTAGAGTTTATATATTTTTTTAATATAGTATATTTTGTTTATAATATTGTTTCAAGTATAAATTATTATTCATAGCCTCTTTATTATCTTAAAATTTATTATATTAATTCGTATTAACTCAATTTCCTATTTATAAGGACTAATTTTTATTAAAATTAGAAAGAGTTGACCATTTATTATAGTATTGCTTTTTTTTTAAATTATGTTATAATAATTATAATCCTAAAAAAATTATAGTAGCGCGGGCGTCGTATAATGGTTATTACCTTAGACTTCCAATCTAAAGATGACGGTTCGATTCCGTTCGCCCGCTTATAATCAATCGTATGAAATCTATAACAAAAGAAGCGAGAGAATTATTAAAACGAAGAGATTTACTTAAATCTTCAATATTTTCAAACTTATCAAATACCGAAGAATTAAATAATTTATCAGAAAAACTTGAAATATATAAAAATGGAATTAGAAAAGCCAAAGAAGATAAAGAGAGCGAAGAGCATTGCAAAAATATATTGAAAGATTTTTTAAACGGAGCATTTAAATATAATTGTAATACAAAAGGAAAAATAGATTTAACTATAAAATATGAAGGCAATATAAAAGCGATTATAGAAACTAAAAATTATGACAATAAAACGGAAATGATAAAAGATAACGATTATTATTATAAATCTTTTTATCAATCGGTTCTTTATTATTATCAGAGTAGAAAAAATATTAATAAAGATATGACGGTAGAGCATATAATTATTACAGATTTTGAAAATATATATTTATTTTTAAGAAGCGATTTTGAATATTTGACGGCAAATAAACAGATAATAAATTTTTTTAATGTTAAGAAAATAGACACTAATACTAAAGATTTTTATAATTCTTCAAAAGCTATACTTGAAAAAATTAATCGCGAAGTTGTCGGTTATAAGATTAATTTATTTGAAGACGATGCGGAAATTATATTTAAATTTTTAAGCCCTTATAATATTTGTTCTTTGAAAACGAATAACGATTTTAATATTATATCGAATACTTTTTATAGAGAGATAATTTATATGATGGGACTTGAAGAAACTAAAGATAAAAAATTGGTTTTGAATAAAGTCGACAATACTCTTATAAAATTAACTATGGATATTTTGGACGAAGATTTAAAAGGCGAAGAAAAATTTGAAACGGCTTTAAAATTAAATATTTTATGGATTAATAGAATTTTATTTTTAAAAATACTCGAAGCTCAATTAAGAGTTTTTAGAGATGATAATAATTTGCATATTTTAAATTATAATGAAATTGTAGATTATTCTTTTTTATACACTTTATTTTTTAAGGTTTTGGCAAAAAGCAAAGAAAGAAGAATAACGGAAAATAAAGAAAACGAATATTATAAACATATTCCTTATTTGAATAGCTCTTTATTTGAAGAAACTGAAGAAGAGAAAATTAACTCAATAACGAAATTAAATAATTCTTTGAAAATGAAAATAATGTCGGGAAGCGTTTTATATAAAGACAGAGATTTTGATAAAAAAGAATTAAATTTTTTAGAATATATTTTAAGATTTTTAAATTGCTATATATTCAACGCTATAAATGACAGTTCAAATATTAACAAAAATACAATAATTAAATCTTCTATTTTGGGATTAGTTTTTGAAAGATTAAACGGTTATAAAGACGGTTCGCATTTTACTCCGCCAGCGATTACAATGTATATGGCTAAATATTCTATAGAAAAATCGATTGTCAATAAATTTAATAAATTTTTTAAAGACGCAAATTTTAAGAATATTGACGAAATAAAAATTTATGTCGATGCGAATATACATAAAATTAAAGAGCAAGTAAAATATATTTTGGATTCTATTACTATAATAGACCCCGCTTGCGGAAGCGGGCATTTCTTGGTTGCTTGTTTAAATGAACTTATAAAAATAAAAAGTTATTTGCATGTTTTGTCTAACGATATTAAAGTAGATATAGAAGATGACGAGCTTGTTATTAATTATATAAACGGGACGGAATATAAATATAATATGGAAGGCGGAAATATTAGCGAGATAAAACAGAAAATACAAAAAATTTTATTTGAAGCGAAAAAACATATTATAAATAATCAACTTTACGGAGTCGATATAAATCCTAATTCGGTAAATATTTGCAGGTTGAGGCTTTGGATAGAATTATTAAAATCGAGCTATTATTTGGAAAATAACGGAGCGGATAAATATATAGATTTAGAAATTCTTCCGAATTTGGAGTTTAAAGTTTTGTCGGCAAATAGTTTAATAGAGCTTGAAGAAAAAGAAGGAAATAATAATTTAAAACTTGCTTACGATAAAACGGAATTAGTAAAAAATATGAGAGAATATTTTAACGCCGATTTTGAAACAAAAAAAGAAATTAGAAAAAAGGTTTTAAAATTATTAAAAGAATATTCGCAATATAATACAAAATTGAAAGATTATAATCCTTTCGATATGCTTAAAAGTTATGATTTTTTCGATAGCGAAATTATGTTTGGAATCGATAGTTTTGATATTGTTATTATGAATCCGCCATATTTTCAACTTACGGGAAAACATAAATATTTGCATTATTTTGAAAAAGGAAAAAATAAAACCGCCGATATTTATCAACTTTTTATGGAAACGGCTTTAAATAAATTATTATCTCAAATAGGAGTTGTAAGCGCGGTAGTTTCAAATAAATGGATGCGAGCGGGATACGGCGAGAGAACGAGAGAATTTTTATATAATAATTGTTATGTTTTTGAAATTATAGATTTGGGCGCGAATTGGTTTGAATCGGCTACGGTTGATACGAATATTATAACTTATGCGAAAGACAGAGAAAAACAAGAGAAAATTGAAGCCTATAAAATAAGCAAATGCGATAATATTGAAGCGGAGAAAAAATCTTTTAATGACAAGGGGCAGTTGCCCCTTGCGTCAAAGTCGAGTGAAAGAGCGCAAGGGACAAAGACGCTCAATAATGCAGAAGGATGCGATGGTGCAGATGCTCACAAGGGGTTACAACCCCTTGTTGTTAAGAATAAGGACGGTTCTGAAAATCAAAATTTTATTTTTACAAGTAAAGATTATGGGGCTTGGATTATATTAAATAAAACCGAAAAAGATATTTTGGAGAAAGTTAAAAAATTTAAACCTTTGAAAGATTGGAATATAAATATTTATAGAGGAATTTTAACGGGATTTAACGAAGCGTTTATAATTGACGAAGAGACAAAAAATAAATTGATTTTGGAAGATAAAAAATCTAAAGAAATTATAAAACCTTTATTAAGAGGACGCGATATTAAAAGATATAGTTATGATTTTAAGAATTTATATTTAATTAATACTCATAACGGAATTAAAGAAAAAAATATTTTGCCTATTGATATTAATAAATATTCAGCGATTAAAAAACATTTAGATAAATATTATTCGGATTTGGAAGTTCGTCAAGATAAAGGAATTACGCCTTATAATTTAAGAAATTGCGCTTATTTGGAAGATTTTGAAAAGTCTAAAATAGTTTGGACGCCTGTAAATGGAATTTATTATTTCTCTTTTGTAGATGCAGGATATTATTTTAATAATTCAGTATTTATGATTACAAATAAAAATAATGATATTTCAGAATTAAAATATTTGTTAGCAGTTTTAAATACGGCTACTTTTAAATTTGGAAGTTTAATAACTCCTCTAACTAAAGTTGGTCATTATACTTACGGCTCAAAAGAATTTATGGAAACAATTCCTATTCCAAATATAGATACTAAAAATAAAAAATTAGTTGATAAAATTATAAATAATGTTAGTGAGATTTTGAAATTTAAAGGTAAAAATTCAAGCGCTGATGTTTCTATAATTGAGAAAGAAATTGATAATTTGGTGTATGAATTGTATAATTTAAGTAATGAGGAAATTAAAATAGTTGAAGGGAAGTAATTATGTATATAAAAAAAATAAAAATACAGAATTTTAAATGCTTCAAAAATTTTGAATTAGACTTGAATAAAAATATAAATATAATAGTTGGTAATAATGAATCTGGAAAATCTACTTTATTGGAAGCTATACATTTAGCTTTGACAGGAGTGTTGGATGGAAAATATTTAAAAAATGAAATTAACCCTTATTTATTTAATATGGAAACGACAAGAGAATATATTAGTAGTGTAAATTCAAAATCTATTCCTCCTCCAATGATTATAATAGAATTATATTTTGATGAGCAAAATGGAAAAAGTGAACTATCTGGAGATGGAAATATAGGAAATATAGATGCCACAGGAATTTCATTTAAAATATTATTTAACGATGATTATAAAGACGAATATGCGGAATTTATAAATAATCCTAATATTTCGATAATTCCAATAGAATTTTATAAAATTGAAGTATGTTCTTTTGCGAGAGAGCGTATTTCATATAAAAGTATTCCAATAAAATCAATTCTTATAGATTCTTCAAGTAATAAATTAAAAAATGGTTCGGATATGTATTTATCTTATGTTATTAATAATTCATTAACTAATGAAGAACGAATAGCTATATCTAATGCACATATAAAAATGAAATCTGCTTTCATTGAAAACGAAAGTATAAAAAATATAAATAATAGAATGTTTAATAATAAATTTAATTTGTCCAAAAAGCAAATAGAATTATCCGTAGATTTTTTACATAATAATTGGGAAAATACTCTCATGACTTATATTGAAGATATACCTTTTCAATATATAGGAAAAGGCGAACAGTGCTATATAAAAACAAATATTGCATTATTACAAGATAAAGCTAAAGATGCGAGTTTAATTTTATTAGAAGAACCCGAAAGTCATTTGTCGCATTCAAAATTAAATAGTTTATTAAAGAATATAGAAGATAATATAAATAATGAACATGCTGAAAATAAACAAATTATTATATCAACCCATAGTAGTTTTGTAGCTAATAAAATGTCATTAAATAATATTATAATTATTGATAGCAAAGATAAGGCTATCCATTTTAATAAGTTGGCAGAAGATACATTTAATTTTTTTAAAAAGGCTGCAGGTTATGATACTTTAAGGCTTATTTTATCTAAAAAATCTGTGTTAGTCGAGGGAGCAAGCGATGAATTGATATTTCAAAAAGCATATAAAGATAAAAATAACAAATTGCCTATAGAAGATGAAATTGAAGTAATATCTGTTGGAACATCTTTTTTAAGATATTTAGAATTATCTAAAAATTTAAATAAGAAAATTATAATGATAACGGATAATGATGGTAAACCTGAAAAATTAAAAGAAAAATATAAAATATATATCGACAACCCAAATATAAAAATATGCTATGAAGAAAAAGTAAATAATAAAAGTGATTTTGATTTACCTGAAGGGGATAACGATATAAAGAACATTGATACATTAGAGCCAAATTTATTAAAGGTTAATAATATCGAACTATTTAATAAAATTTTTGACACTAAATTTAAAGATAAAAAAGTATTATTAAAATATATGTTAGAAAATAAAGTAGAATGCGCTTTAAAAATATTTGATTATACTGACAATATAAATTATCCTAACTATATAAACGAGGCTGTAAATGAATGTGAAAAATAAATTATTCATCGCTGGTGCTGGTTGTGGCAAAACGACTTTTATAATAGAAAATGCTTTAAAAATAAAGGATAAAAAAGTTTTAATAACTACTTATACCGATAATAACGAATGTAGCATAAAAAATAAAATTATAGAGAAAAATGGATTTATACCAAATAATATAAAAGTTCAAACTTGGTTTTCTTTTTTAATTCAACATGGAGCTAAACCGTATCTTGCATGTTGGTTTAAAGATATTGATAATATTAATGGGTTATCATTTGTTCAAGGATATAATAAAAATCATCCTGCATATATAAATAAAGCTCAATCTAAAAACCGTTATTTTTCAAAAGATAATAAAATATATTCCATCGTATTATCAGAATTTGTATTTAGGTGCAATGAATTATCTCAAAATAAAGTTATTATTAGATTAGAAAATATTTTTGATACTATTTTTATAGACGAAGTTCAAGATTTAGCTGGATATGATTTTGATTTATTGAAATTATTATTTGATAGTAATATAAAAATATGTTTAGTTGGTGATATGAGACAAAGGATATATAAAACCAATACTTCAAATAAAAATTCATTTAAAAATAATAATAGAAATGAAAGCTATAATATACAACAATACATTATAAATAAAAAAATTAATAACTGTGAAATAGATGAGGAAACATTGAATAAATCCTATAGGAATAATGAAATGATTTGCGACTTTTCTTCAAAACTATATCCAAACATCAAAGCTGTGCAATCATGTTCAGCAAATCAAAATACGGGGCATGACGGAGTTTTTTATATTAAATTAAATGAAGTTAATAAATATTTAAGTTTATATTCTCTAGATAGAATTATACAGTTAAGAGATAAAAAAAATTCAGCAACTAAATATATAAATAGTAAATATCCTATTATGAATTTTGGTAAATCCAAAGGTTTAGAATACGATAGAGTTTTAATCTTTACTATTCCAATTTTTATTAATATATTAGAAAATCTTGATAATAATGGTCATTCAGATTATAGGGCTAAATTATATGTTGCTATAACAAGAGCAAAACATAGTGTTACTTTCGTATCAGATAAAGAATTAGATAAATATGGTATAAATAAATATAATTTTGATTGATATAAATAGTAGATTAATTTAATAAAGTTAATTGATTAATTCGTATCATTTAGTTAATTTTGAATTGTTTTGATACTGCCTACAATGATAGTTTAAATTTATTCCGAAGTTGATAAAAAGACAGAAAAGGAAATTGTTAATTTGGTTGAGAAAGTTATTGAAGGGAAGAAGAAAGGGATTGATACGAGAGAGTTTGAAGAGGAGATTGATAAAATTGTTTATAAACTTTATGATTTAACGGAAGAAGAGATTAATATTGTTGAAAATAAATAATAAATTAAATGTTTTTAATTTAAGGAGTAATTATGGTTAAAGAAGTGCCATCTATTGAAAATAATAAAAACTACCAAACTTCATTAAAATTAATATATTATGGTGAGGCTTTAGATAATCATGAAATACCCGCGTCTGAATTATCTTCAATTATAAAGTCTATGAATGATTTATTTGTAGAAGCCAACGAAATACTTAATAATGGTCAAGCTAAAATAGATATTAATGTCAAAGCAAATTTTGAAAAAGGCAGTTTTGGTATAGACTTTATTGTTATAGTTCGTATGCTTGATACTGTAAAAAATTTACTAACAAGCGATTTTGTAGAGGCTGTATTAAATGCCTATGAAATAAAAAATATTATAAGAAATTTAATGAAACTCATTAAAGAAAGAAAAGGTAAATTTGTATCGTAAAATCAAATTAGATACGAAGATGATAAATTATATATAGCTTCTAATAATGAAAATATAGAGTTTGAATTTGAAGAAACTAATGAAAAAGAAGAGATAATTAATGGAGATATTATTACAAGAAAAGAAATATATAAGAAAATGATAAAACTAAATAATAATCATAATATTAGAAAAAAAATTGAAGGTATTACTAATATTGTAGAAAATAAGGGTGTAGAAGAATTAAAATTAGCAGATAAATACATCACTAAAAATATAGCCGATAAAAACAATGTTAATTATTTTAAAGCTCCAAATCAAATTACTTCTGATTTATGTAATAATTACACAATAGAAACTTTCTTAAAAATAAAAAGATTGGCATTTGACGAAAACAGCAAATGGACAATGTATAATGGCGAAACAGCGCCTATTAATGCAACTATTGAAGACAAAGCTTTTCTTGACAGTATCAAATCTAATAAGGAAAGTTTTTCTAAAGACGATTTATTAAAAGTTAGGCTTCGTGTTGAAGAATTTAATAATGCAGAAAAAAATAAATTAACAAAAGAATATTTCATAGAAGAAGTATTGCATCATCAAAAGGCATCCGATAATAGAGAAAAATATTTTGATTTTATATAGAATAGTAATATTTATATTTATTTACCGAGTTTAGTTTGGATTGCTTCGCTACCGCTCGCTCACGCTGTGTGCTTCGCTAGGCAATTACGATTTAAATTTATTTTGAAGTTGATAAAAAGACAGAAAAGGAAATTGTTAATTTGGTTGAGAAAGTTATTGAAGGGAAGAAGAAAGGGATTGATACGAGAGAGTTTGAAGAGGAGATTGATAAAATTGTTTATGGGCTTTATGATTTAACGGAAGAAGAGATTAATATTGTTGAAAATATATAATTTAAATTATTAAATTTGGTTATTTGGAGGTAAGCATAATATTATGGATAATAAATATATTTGTTATATATACAATTTAGTATCAGAAAAGGAAAAAATATTTCTCTTTGGGTTTATAATAAAATGTAATGAATTCATGATTAATAGTAAAGGTAATGCTTTTGAAATAGATTTAAAAGAATATTGCCCAAATGAAAAATACAAAATAGAATTATCATATTCTATTTTAAATGAAAATGAATTTACCAATTTTTATAACAAATCTATAAATGAAGAAATTTTTTCATATGACTTACTTAAGAAAAATGGAAACAATATAAATGTAAAATATATATCAGAAATTAGCTTAAATGAAGTAGATAATAACTATTCAATAATAAGTTTGCATAAATTTAAAAATTTATGGCTTCAAGAATATAATTTTGGAGATTTTGATATTAGCGGTATTATTAATATAATGCAAGAATATGCCTCTCCATTCTTCGATAAAAATTCTATTCCGTTAGGATATTTTTACATAATGAAAGATAATATAATATTTTATAAACAGCCAGCCGAAGTAAATTTTAGTATTGAAGATACAAATATAAATATAAAATTTGATAGTAATTTTATTAATTATAAAGCTAAATTAATTCTTGAATCCGCTACTAGTGAAATTATTTTTAACGGAATAATGGATATAGACGATATAGAAAAAAATATTGTAGTTTCAGTTCCGCCAAGCGCTCATACTTTAGAAATTTTTTATAAAGATGGTAATACAATATATAGAGAAAATTTTCATAGGATAATGGAAGTAGTATTTAATCTTAATATAATAGGCGAACAAGTTAGTATCCATGACCTTTTAAGCAAGAAAAATAAAAACCTTTCCGCTCTACCATCGCACAATACTAATATTCCTTTAAAAATTAATGCTTTTGATAGAAGCAATAATTTAAAATTAAAGAATTTATATACACATTATAGAAATATTTTTGATAGAAATATAAATAAAACTAATAGCATAAAAAATGGAAATTTACATAATGAAGAAAGTTATTGGTTTGAAAATATAAGCAGTAAAGAATGCATTGATAAAATAATAGAGTTAGTAAAAGAATCCGAAGAAACTATTTTTATAGACCCTTTCTTTGAAGTAAATAATGAGCAACAAAATAATACTGATATGAAAGGAACTCAAAATTTATTTCTATTATTAAATAGGCTATCTGGCAATATAACGATTATTTCAAAATTAGAAAATAAAGATTATTTAATATCTCAAATAAAAAATATATCAAATTTATTTTCATTAAATAATCTAAACATTAAATTAAGAATTATTAACGATAACAATTTAAAATTACATGATAGATATTTATTAATTAAAAAACAAAATATTCTCAAAATATATTCTATGACAAATAGTTTAAATTCGGTTATGAAAGACTACCCGCTTGGTATTTTCTATATTGATATAAATGAAAATAATGAACTTAAAGAATATATTTATAATATTGTATTTAATAAATCAAAGGAAATATTGAATTTAGAAGATTTTATAAAAGATAGTAAAAATAATGCAAATAATTATATTAAAAGTTTAATTGGAGATATTGATATTAATTCAGAAAATATAAAAAAAATATTAAATGAAAACTATAATAACATATTAGATAAATATAAAGAACTAAAAAAAGAAAATGAGGCAATAGCTTATTTATCTTTATCTGGCATTCTTGCTTATATAAGCACTAATATAGACATTTATAAATCAATAGAAAAAATAATTAAAGACGATATTAACTCTATATCTGATAAAACTTCATTATTATTGGAAGTAGAAAAATATTTAATTGATTCATATTATAAAAAAAGCGGATTATCATTTTATATGAGTAATGAAATATTGGATATAATTAAAGATAATCAATTTTCAACCAAATCATATATAGAGGTTAATAAAGTTTGCAGTTTTGGATATAGAAATAATAGAACTTCAATATATGGATGGACATTTTTATTAGAGAAAATATATTGTATATCACCTGATACATTAGTTGACTTTATAATAAAATCTAAATGTGAAGAAGCCGATTTGTATTCGGAAGTTATAGCTATTATAATTAATAATCGATATGTGTTAAATCAACATAATAGTATAAATAGCCCATTTTTAAAAATGATTTTATTATATAAAAAAATTAACTCAAATATAAATCATACAAAAACTACCGATATGTCAAAAATAGGAACATATATAGATAACCTTACAAAAATGAATATTCCTAAATATATTATTTTTTTAGGATTTATTTATTCTAAAGTATTTTATAATTTTCAAACTAATTCATTTGATGAAAATACAGATAATTTTTTTAATTTAGATGTATTTAAATATATATTTAGTAATGATAACATTGAAGATATTATACAAATTCTTGATAAACCACAAAAATACGAATTTAAAATATTAAATAAAATAATTAATTCAAATTTAATTAAAGAAACAAATGTAAAAAATAAATTAGCAAAAGAATTCCTAATAAAATATTTTTCTAAAAACGATTTCTTTTGGTATTCATTCTCTGGGGAATATACTATTATATTTGAAATAATAAATATAATAAATTCATTAAGTGACGCTGCTAAAAAAGATATATTAAAATCATTATTAAATAAATGCCATATTATAGAAGATAATAAAAAGTTAAATATTCCAGCTTTTACAAATATAGCTTATAAGCATTGTAATAATAACAATTTAGAGAAAAAAGTTGATACTATGTTTTTTATATATTGTAGATGTTCAGAAGAAAGTTATAAAAGTATTGACGAAGTAATTATTAGATTTTTAAATTTGAAATCAAATTTCATAAGTTATTCGGGCATAACGCTATTTTTAATGATAGATTCTATTTTTGCCTGCCATTTTAATAATATAAACTATACATTAAACAATAATAATTTTAATAAATTTCTTAAAGAGTTAAAAAATGATAGCAATCTAAAAATATTTTATGAATTGTATAATGACTATGATAATATTAATGATAGTTCATTAGAAAATTTATGCGATTATATAGATATTTTTTATAACATAAATAATAATGAATATGTTAATTCATTAGATATAATTATTAAGACTATCTATATGATACTTTTTAATAAAATTTCTAATGAAGAAGAAGTTAATAATAATTATAGTAATTTGATAGATAAATTTAATAGCATATTAAAAAATAAACATAACGGCTCTATATACATTAGTTTTGACAATAAAAAATAGTTGTTTAAATTAAAATAGATTGTCTAGTCTAGGTTAGTTTGGATTGCTTTGGCTAACGCTCGCTCACTTTGTGCGCCTCGCTCGGCGATGACGGTTTAAATTTATTTTGAAGTTGATAAAAAAACAGAAAATGAAATTGTTAATTTGGTTGAGAAAGTTATTGAAGAAAAGAAGAAAGGGATTGATACGAGAGAGTTGGAAGGGGAGATTGATAAAATTGTTTATGGATTATACAATTTGAATGAAAATGAGATAAAGATAATTGAGGGTAAGGATTGAATTTAGGTAAGCACACAAGGGGTTAAAACCCCTTGTTATTATAAAAGTTAATTGATTTATTGATTATAAGTTGTATATTTTATTTTGCTCACAATTATTTAGATAAATGCTACCAAATGCATATATATAATGGTAATTAAATTTTAAATTTGATAAATGTTTTATTTGTTATATAATTAAGAACATATTACAATTATTGGAGGTTTTTATGATTGGAACTATTAATTTTAAATACTATATGATATATTTTTGCTCTATCGAAAAAGAAACTTTATATAATTCACCAGAAGAAAAAGATTTTGAAAAATTGAAACCAAAATATAGTTTTGAAAGAAACGGTATTTATTATCGAATAGATACAAGTAAAATTAATAGTGATATATGGATTCATATTGAATATGGTAATCCAATGCCAAGACCTAAAACTATAGTCAATATAAGAGATGATACCGAAAAAGATAATCAAAGAAGCGAGGATGAAGTTGAATTATCAAACCAAATATTTTTTTTATATAGTTTCAAATATAATACTTTATATGTTTCAGATTCTAGAAGAGTTGGTATGTTAAAGGATTTTTTTAGAGACGAACTCGAAATAGATATAAATTTTAAGTCGTATTATGATTTAGATAAATTTATATCAGTCTTAAAATCTGTTGATACTATTTCATTCACTTGCGAAAAAAATCTATTTTCTAAAGAAAATAAGCTATTAACAGCTTACGAAGATTTAACGGGAGCAAGTTCTCCTACTAAATTTGAAATAAAAACTAAATATAGCACAAAAAAAGAAGTAAACGATATAATACCATTTATAAATAAATTGTTTAACGAAAAAGCCAATAGTAATTTGAATAGACTTATAATAAAAGGAATTTCTGACGACAATTTTAATATTGTTTATAATACAGACGCTGTAACAGAAAGTTTATCAATTAATATTGAAAAAAATGAAGAAGGTAAATATAATAGCATATCTGTTAGAAATGAGCTTTTAAAGAATATATATTTGAACGATATTTAATTATGAATAAATTAAAAGATAAATACATAGTTCCATTAATTTCTATAGGATTATTTTTAATAAGTATATTTAAAATAGATTTTACATTTGTAGAAACATCCGATTTAGCGGTATTTATTTCAATAATAATAGGTTATCAAATAACTTCCGTATCAGTATTATACAATTCTAGGATGTTAAATAAATTGCATAAAGACATTGATAATGAATATACAAACAAATTAAATAGAATAGCAAATTATTATAGGAATTCTATTCTTTGGGGAATATTATTTGTATTGGTTATTATATTTATAAAAAACGACTATGTGAAAAATATTGATTTTAAAATTGTAAATATATCAATAAGTAAATATTCATTTTTTGCTTCATTAACTTTTATTATTCTTTATAATTTTGTAAGAGGTAATTTTATTTTCTTTAAAATATTTGTTTTGCCTAGAAACGAAAAATAAATATATACCACAAATGCGATGCTGCGAATTCTACACGGATTTGTTTTTTTGCTTACTTTTTTGGTGATAACGCAACATTCGGACAGATGCCAAAGTAGATTGTGAAGTTGCTTGATAAGGTTATTGAAGAAAAGAAGAAAGGGATTGATACGAGAGAGTTTGAAGAGGAGATTGATAGGTTGGTTTATTGGTTGTATGGTTTGAGTGAGGAGGAGGTTGGGATTATTGAGGGGAGAGATTAAATTTAATAAAAATAACGGGTATCATAGTTTTTCTATTTCTTCAATACTTAATCCCGTATGTTCCGATATAAATTTATTATCAAGCCCAGAATTTTTTAAACTTTTAGCTATAGAATATTTTTCGTCTTTTATTCCTTGTTTTATACCTTTTAATCTTTCATCTTTAAGCATTATTTGTTTATCGTATTGATAAATTTCTTTTTTCTCATACTCCGACATCATTAATCGACTTCTGATAAAATTATTATATCGTTTATGCGCTTCTTCCATTATAGGTTTTTCTTTTACTATTTCTGACATATATTCCTCGCTACTGCGCACAGTCGTGCCATGTTATTAGTTGTAAAAAATCCAAGCCAATAATTTAAATCCTTTTTTAAATCATTATCCTTGAATTTAAATTTTTTTAATTCTATTATATGTATCTGTAAATGGTCGGTTAGCAACCTTTTATTTTTTGTATCGTAAATCATATAGCAACTATGCACATTACTGTCTTTTTTATTAAGATTAAAATTAAGTAAATTAATACTTATTACAGGCGTTAAGTCTTCATACTCCTCGCCTTTCTTTAAAAGTTTACTATAATTTGCAGACCAATAATAAAGTATTCTTTAGGGAAATCTTGAATTGCCCGATAATTGAACTTCGATAATTACAACCGTTCCGTTTTTTGTAATGCATTTCACATCTACAATGGTTTCTTTATCGTTATAATGTTTTTTCAAATTAAACGGATTTAAGATTTCAACCGCTTTAAAAGTTTTCATGTCGGCGCTAATCATAACGGCATTTATAAAATCAAGGAGAACGTTCTCTCCGCCTTTATCCGTGAAAAAATACCGAACAAAACAATCATTTAATACGTTAAAAGGTTTTTTATTCATAAGAATATTATAACAGAATATAATTATTTGTCAAAAAAGAATTTCTATTATTTTATTTGTTAAAGTTATTTTGCTTTGTTTAGTTTGTATTACCACGCTATCGTTCGCAATGACGATTTAAATTTATTCTGAAGTTGATAATACAAATAAAAAATTGTCTGATAGAATTATAAATAATGTTGATGAAATTTTGAAAATTAAAAATAAAAATTTTAATGGGGATGTTTATAAATATGAGGGAGAGATTGATAGGTTGGTTTATTGGTTGTATGGTTTGAGTGAGGAGGAGGTTGGGATTATTGAAGGTAAGGATTAATTTAAATGCTTGACAAATATTATAAATATTTTATAATATAATGCATATATCATCGTATGTTTCCTTTGGGGACTTACTCCTTCGTCTCGAACGGGGTTTTTTTTATTATTAATTATTATGAAGAAAAATAAAGTTAATTTCTATATAGACGGTTTCAATATTTACCATGCCATAAAATGCATCCGACTTTAGCATAAAACTATCGAAATTCAATTTAAATAATTTATTATTTCCTAAAACTATTTCATTACCGAATGAAAAACAAATAATATGTCTTAAAGAATAGCAATAAATAAATTTTAAATAAAGCGTAAAATATAGAATTGCTAATTTAGTTTATAGAATAATCAATTTAAAATGCTATAAACTTTATTTTATACGATTTAATTATCTTTATTAAAATAATATTTTAAATAACCGTTTATTATAAATATGCAATTATTTTTATCTGTAAAATATAAATAAGTATTTGCATAATATCTACCGCCAAAAATCATAGTGAATTTATAATTTGTTTCTACGCTTCTAGGTTGTCCGATTTTGAAACTTGCCGATTTAATGCCTTTTTCCTCAAAAATTCCGTATCCGAAATTATCTATCGTGAGTTTTCTTCCAAAATTATCATAATATTCTCCGCTTCTTTTTGAAAGAAAAATATCATTGGAATATAATATTTGAAAATAAATAAAAAAGAATAATAAAATTATTTTAAATTTGAAGTGCATATTTTCTCCGTTTGATTAAATTTATTAATGGTTTAGAATTATTATATATTAGAATTATTGAAAATGTAATTAATTAATTGATTTTTTAGTTTGGATTACTTCACTATAGTTCGCAATGACAAATTTTTTATAAAATAGACAATTTAAATAAATGAGCAAGAGTATATAAATCGTCAATAATATATAATATATTCTTTATTTTTAATTTATAGTTCAACTTATCTCAATCTTTTAGATTTTATTTTATTTGAATTAATCATAAGTTTTTTTAACTCTTTAATATTTTTATTATTTAACGCTCTCTTAAAATCGCTTAAACAATTTATATATTGAGATAGAGATTTAGATAAATATTTTGAATTATATAAAAACAATTCGCTCCACATATCGGCGTCTATCGTTCCAACTCTCGTATGGTCTCCCAAACTATTTCCTTCATAACCGAATGATTCTAAAAATTGTTTATGATTAACTATTGAGCATGCGATTATATGCATAAGTTGACTCGTGAAAGCTATCATATAATCATGTTTTTCTGCATTTGAGAAAATTATTTTTTTGCAACCGATATCTTTCGATAATTTTTCTATTTTTTTTATATCTTCTTTTTTTGCTTTATCGTTTGCCACTATTATAGCGTTTGAATTTTTAAATAAACTTTCCGTTGAATTCTCGTATCCGCCTTTTTCTTTTCCCGCCATAGGATGAAGTCCGATATATTTTTTATTTGAAGTCGCTTTGAAAATATCTTTTTTTACTCCGCAGAAATCGGAAAGTATTTTTTTATCGTCAATTAAATCTTTATATTTTTTAATTATATTTAAGGCTATAGAAGGAATTGAGCAAATCATAATAATATCTGCAAATTCAAAAGCTTCTTTTATATTTGAATAATTATAAAAACCTTTTTCTATATATTTGTCTTTTAATGCTAATTTTATATTTTTTTTATTCGTATCTATAGCCCAAATTCTATAGTTTTTTTTAGATTTTTTTAAAGCTTTAACGAGAGAACCTCCCATTAAACCAAGCCCAATAACAGTTATTTTTAACATAATAATTCCTTTATTTTATTGTAAAACGGATTTTATAAAAAAACAATACAATAAAATATTTTGTTTAATTGAAATATAATTTTTTTAATATAAAATGTTATCGATTTATTTTATAAGGTTGTTAAAATTTATTATTTAATGGGAAAGGGAATATTTTTATTTATAGGAGTCGCTTCTTTATCCGCATCTGCAATATTCGTAAGGCTTGCAAACGCTCCCTCTTCAATAACGGCTTTTTACAGATTATTTTTTACTTTTATTTTAATTTTTCCTTTAACAATATTAAAAAAATCAAATAGAGAAGAATTAAAATCATTAACTAAAAAAGATATTATTTTATGCATAATTTCTGGATTTTCTTTAGGACTGCATTATTTCCTATGGTTTCAATCTTTAAATTTTACATCGGTTGCAAGTTCTACCGTAATAGTGACTTTACAGCCTTTATTTTCTTTAATATTCGGATATTTTATTTTTAAAGAAAAATATACAAATAAGGCAATATTAGGATTTATAATCGCTTTTGCTGGTTCTTTTATAATCGGATTAGGAGATTTTCAAATAAATCCAAAAGCTTTATTTGGAGATTTTTTGGCTTTAATCGCCGCTATTTTTATAAGCGTTAATTTTATAATAGGACAATATATTAGAAAAAGATTGTCGGCGATTAATTATACAGCATTTACTTATATTCCCGCGTTTATATTTTTAGGTTTTCTTTCTTTTATAATTAAAGTTAATTTTTTTGAATATTCTTTTGAAACTTGGATTTATATTTTATGTTTAACTTTAATATCGACTATGCTCGGACATTTTATATTTACTTGGCTTTTAAGATGGTTTTCTGCAACCGTAATTTCTATGACTATATTAGGCGAAGCCGTTGGCGCTTGCATTTTAGGATATTTTATATTAAATGAAAGCGTCAGTTTAAAACAATTAGTTGGAATTATAATAATATTATTTGGAATTGGATTATTTCTTAAAGAAAATAAACTAATGTGATTTTATAATAATTAGATAATAAAATTTATAAATAATAATTAAATTAATTATAAATGAAATATTAAATAAATCGTTGACATTTTTTTTTAAATAATGTATAATTTATCCAATTAATTAATCAATCAAAGAAAAATATAAAAAGAAGGAGGAATATTTATGATTAAAAATTTGTTTAATTTATCAAATATTGCATCCTGCAAATTTTATTTTTCTTTCGCTTTTTCTATGATGATGCGCGTTGTTGCGCGCTAATATTCTATTTTAACAATTTTTATATATTTAAAGGCTTTAAGTTGAGATTTTAATTTAAATCTCTTTGGTTCATTAATTTATAATTTTTAAAATTTTAAGGAGAAAAACAATGGCAAATTTACCAAATAACAATTTTACACCAAATACTTTATCGCTTCATGCGGGATACGATTACGATAGTCAGAGAACTTTAAGCGTTCCAATCTATCAAAGCACGGCTTACAGTTTTGAAAACGCCGAACAAGCTGCGGCTAGATTCAGTTTAGAGGAATTAGGAAATATATATTCCCGTCTTACCAATCCAACCGTAGATATGCTTGCAAAAAGAATTGCAGCTGTAGAAGGCGGAGCTTTCGGAGTCGCTACTGCAAGCGGAAGTTCGGCTGTATTCTATTCTTTAGTTAATCTTGCGCAAAACGGAGATAATATAGCCTATTCAAATAAAATTTACGGAGGCTCTCAAACTTTGCTCGTTCATGTTTTGAAAAGGTTCGGAATAGAAGGAAGAGTTTTCGATATAGACAATTTAAGCAGTCTTGAAAAAATTATAGACGATAAAACAAAAGCTATATTCTTTGAAAGTCTTTCAAATCCCCAAATAGCGATAGCGGATGTTGAAACCATAACTAATATAGCGAAAAAACATAAAATAGTTACAATTTGCGATAACACTGTTGCAACGCCTATATTATTTCGTCCTTTCGATTTCGGAGTAGATGTTTCCGTTCATAGCTTAACTAAATATATAAACGGACATGGAAGCGGACTCGGAGGAGCGGTTATAGAAAGAGAAGGATTAAACGAACTTATTAAAGATAATTCTCGTTATCCAGCTTTTAACACTCCAGATGAAAGTTATCATGGTTTGATTTATGCGAATCTTCCTCTTCCTATTTTTAGTATAAGAATATTAATAGAATGGCTTAGAAATATCGGAGCTTCTTTAAGCCCGCAAAACGCTTGGATTCATTTTCAAGGTTTGGAAACTTTGGAATTGAGAATTCAAAAACATAGCGACAGCGCTTTAGAAATAGCAAAATTTTTGGAATCTCATAAAAAAGTTAAAGAGGTTAACTATCCAGGTTTAACTTCGAGTCCTTATCATAATCTTTTGAAAAAATATTTTAAGGATTCAAGAGCGAGCGGACTTTTAAGTTTCGAGGCTCAAAGTTATGAAGAGGCTAAAAAGATATGCGACAGTTTGACTCTATATTCAATAACGGCGAATATTGGCGATTCAAAATCTTTAGTTATTCATCCAGCTTCAACTACGCATTCTCAATTAAGCGAGTCAGAGTTGAAATCTGCGGGAATAACGCCGAATACAGTTCGTTTGAGCATAGGTTTGGAAACTGTTTCAGATTTGATAGCGGATTTGAAAAAAGCTATTGAAAAGTAAATAAAGAAAAAATATTTAAAAATTAGTCATTGCGAGATTTAACAAGAAAGCGTTATAATCAGCTATAAATTGATTTTTTCGACTTTATCTTGCAATGACGATTTATAATTAAATTTTAATTAAACTAATTAAAAAAGGAGAGAAAATTATGGGCGATATTATAAAAGCTTTAGAAACTTTAAAAGAAAATAAATGGATAGATTTAACTCATAATGTTAATTCGTCTATTCCAAAATTCGGCGCTTTTCCAAATTTAAATATTGAAACGCTTTATACGATTGAAAAGGACGGTTTTTTTGTAGACAGAGTTTCTTTTGTCACTCAATACGGAACGCATATTGACGCTCCGATTCATTTTAGCGAAAATAAAAGAACTTTGGAACAGTTAGAATTAAAGGAATTGGTTTTACCGCTTTTTGTTATAAATAAAGAAAAAGAGGTTGAAAATAATCCAGATTTTATTTTAACCGCAGAAGATATTTTAAATTGGGAGAAAGAAAACGGAAAAATAGAAAAAGATTCTTTTGTAGCGTTTGCAAGCGGTTGGAGTAAGAGATGGGGAAAATCCGATTTCTATAATAAAGATTCAAACGGAGTGGCTCATACGCCAGGTTGGAGTATAGAAGCTTTAGATTTAATTCTAAATGAAAGAGGAGCTTTAGCTATAGGACATGAAACTTTGGATACAGATGCGAGTATAGACATTATAAAAAATAATTTTCTTTTAAGCGAAAAATTTGTTTTAGATACAAATAAATATCAAGTTGAAGTTTTAAATAATCTTAATCTTCTGCCCGCAAAAGGCGGAGTTATTTTTATAGGCGTTCCTAAATTTGATAAACTTCCTGGTTTTCCCGTTAGAGCTTTTGCTATAACTCCTAATTAATAAATGAAAAATGAAAAGAGGTTTCAATAATCGAAGCCTCTTTTTAAAATTCATTAACCTAAAATAAAACCGAAGAATTAATAATTTTAATGTCAATAATTCTAAAAATTAAATTTTCATTGACAAAAAATAAATATGTAATAGTATATATAAATAATTTTTTACTTTATTTTAAAAATACATTTTTAAATAAACAATATTTTAATTAAAATAGTAAATAAGGTTTTTTATATATGCTTTATCAAATTTTTTATCCTTTAAGAGAATCATTTTTTGGATTTAATATATTTAGATATATTACTTTCAGAACGGCTGGAGCTGTCGCAACCGCTTTGATTTTGGTTTTTATGTTTGCGCCGAATATAATAGAAAAATTAAAAAAATTAAATTTTGGACAGATTGTGAGAGATGACGGTCCTGAAAGTCATTTGGCAAAAACGGGAACTCCGACAATGGGAGGTTTATTTATAATAGGAAACATATTGATAAGTGTTTTATTATGGGGAAAATTAGACAACATAAAAATAATACTTTTGACGATTTCATTAATAATACTTTCAATAGCTGGATTTTTGGACGATTTTTTGAAAATAAAATATAAAAACTCGAAAGGACTTTCGGGAAAATATAAAATATTCTTTCAAATTTTTGTAGGAGCTATAATCGGAATATATTTGTATTATTTCGACAGATCCACTTTTTTAATGTCTTTTGAATTAAATCAATCCGCTGGAATATTTGAAACTGTGAAAGTGGCTCAAGTTCCTTCTTCTACTTTATTTTTGCCTTTTTTTGACACTTTTTATATAGACTTAAAAATTTTTTATATACCTTTTGCAATTTTTGTTGTGGTTAGTATGAGTAATGCCGTAAATTTAACGGACGGTTTGGACGGACTTGCGATTGGGCTTTTAATAATAATGTCTGTAGCTTTGGCTGTTTTATGTTATGTATCGGGAAACTCTCTCGTGGCTACTTATTTAAAAATTCCTTTTATATCCGATGCTGGAGAGGTAACGGTTTTTGTAGGAGCTTTAATTGGGGCTGGATTAGGATTTTTATGGTTTAATGCTCATCCCGCTCAAGTGTTTATGGGAGATGTGGGAAGTTTATCTCTCGGCGGAGTTTTGGGAATTATAGCTTTATTCATTAAACATGAACTTCTTTTAGTTATAATTGGAGCGGTTTATGTAGCCGAAGCTTTCAGCGTAGTCCTTCAAGTATTTTATTATAAAATGTTTAAGAAGAGAATTTTTAAAATGGCGCCTTTGCATCATCATTTTGAAAAATCGGGTTGGAAAGAAACTCAAGTTGTTTTTAGATTTTATATATTAGGAATAATCGCTGCAATAATCGGAATAGCGACTTTAAAAATAAGATAATTTATAAAAAAGATTTTATTTAAAAGAATTTAGGAAATATAAAAATGAAAGGCAAATTGATAGTTATAGAAGGAATTGACGGCTCGGGAAAATCTACATGCGCAAAAAATCTTACTGAAAAATTAAATTCTATTAATATAAAAACAATTTATACTTTTGAGCCTACGCATTCGCATTACGGAGCTAAATTAAGAGAAGGTATGTTGTCGGAAGATTTGGACGCTGAAGAAGAATTATTATTATTTGTAAAAGACAGAAAAGAGCATATAGAATATATGATAAAGCCCGCTTTAGAAGAAGGCTATTTTATAATTTTAGACAGATATTTTTATTCTTCAATTGCCTATCAAGGAGCTAAAGGAATAGATATTAATCGAATAATAAATATGCATAAAGATTTTATTATCAAACCCGACATAGTTTTTATTTTTCATCTTCCAATAGATATTGCATTAAATAGAATAATATCTAAAAGAGGAATCGCCGACAGATTTGAAAACGAAACTTATTTAAAAAAAGTCGATAAAATATTCCATTCCTTTAACGAACCTTTTATTTATCATATAGACACCGATAAAGATATAAAAATCATTAACAATGAATTATTTAATATTTTAGAAAAATCTAAAATACTTGTTCCATATTCTCGTCAATAACATTCGATACCGTTTGATTGTTTGCAATTTCTCCTCCGCTATCCAAAGTTTTTTTGCTCAAACTCTTAATTTCTAAAGCGAGTATATAAATTGAATTTCTTCTGTTTCCTTCTTTAGTAAAATAAGAATTCTGTCTTAATTCTCCGCTTACTAAAACATGACTTCCTTTACTTAAACTTGATGCGACTTTTTCGGCATTATATCCCCAAGTTATAAAATCGAAAAAATAAACTTCTTTTTGCAAACTTCCATTGGTATAATAATATCTGTTATTTGCCATACTAAATTTGCATAAAGATTTTCCGTTTTTAGTTTTAGTAAAATTTGGGTCTCTTGTAAGTCTTCCTTCTATTACTATTATATTAGCGTTTCCTGACATAATAACTCCTCTTTGTTTAATTATTTATTAATAATAGTTAAACAAATTTTTTTGAAAAATATGCCTTAAAATAATTAAATAAAGTGAATTGCTTAGCTTTATCAACTATGTTGCGGCTAAAACCTATAAATAACAAATATTTTAAAATTAATTCTGTAATTTTTTATATTGAATTCGTTTTAATCTATAATTAAGATAAAATTATTAAATCCTTTATATTTAGAATATATTATGATATTATTAATTGAATATTTCGATAAAAATTTTGAAAATATTTTTAAAAGTTTGTCTATTTTAATCACGGTTGATATAATATTTTTTTATTATATATTTAATATTAAAATTTTTAGCAATATAAAAAATAACGGACGCTTTTATGACAAACAGAATTTTATCATTTACAAAAATGCATGGAATAGGAAACGATTATATTTATATAGATTGTTTCAAAGAAAATTTTACCGTTGAAGATGCAAAAAAGTTTTCTCCCATTTTAAGCGATAGGCATTTTTCAATCGGAGCTGACGGAATAATTTTAATAATGCCGAGCGATAAAGCGGATGTTAAAATGAGAATGTTTAACTATGACGGTTCTGAAAGCGAAATGTGCGGAAACGGAATAAGATGCGTTGCAAAATATACTTACGATAAAAATATAAGTAAAAATAATCCTTTGAAAATAGAAACTTTAAGAGGAATACTTGAAGCAAAATTATTTATAAAAGACGAAGAAGTAGATACGATTGAAATAAATATGGATAGTCCTATTTTGGAAGGGTTAAAAATTCCAACTACAATAAATAAAAATCCAATAATTGACGAGGCAATAAAAATAAACGGAAAAGAATATTTATTTACGGCGGTTTCTATGGGAAATCCTCATGCCGTGATATTCGTAAAAGATTTAGAAAATATTGATATAAGCACAATCGGAAAATTAATCGAAAATAATTCAATTTTTCCAAATAGAACAAATGTAGAATTTGTGGAAATAATAAATAGAAGCGAAGTGAAACAGAGAACTTGGGAGAGAGGAAGCGGAGAGACTTTAGCTTGCGGAACGGGAGCGTCTGCCGTTTGCGTTGCAGGATTTATAAGCAAAAGAACCGAAAGCAAAATTTTAAATCATCTTTTGGGAGGCGATTTAATACTTGAATATAGAGACGGAAAAGTTTTTATGCGAGGAGAGGCTAAATATTCTTTTGAGGGAAAAGTAAAATTATTATAAAAGAAACTTAATCAATTTAAGTAAATTTTTTTTAATCTAAAAATGATTTATTATAAAAATATAATTGTTATAGCAAAAATAATAAAAAATTAATATAACATTTACTTTCATATAAAAAAGATTTGAAATCTAATAAATCCAGCGAATACACGAAAAATATTAAGAAAATATTAAAAAATAGCGGAACTGAGTTTTATTAATATGTATCACATTGCGTAATAAATAGTAAAAATCTATTTGCTGGTATTATTATAATATCATTATAAATTCATAGATTATTTATATTAAATGTAATAAAAAATTACCATATTAATATGGTAATTTTTTTGGTTGAGTTAATTTTTCTAAATTTTATAATTTGAAAAAATAAAATAGAGGTATGTATTATGAAAAAAGTTTTTTTAACAGCAATAACTATTGCTATGCTATGGGGGATAAAAGCTTTTGGTATGTATGGTTGGAGCAGTTTATGGATTGGATTTCCTACTGACCCAAATCAGTTGCGTGTTAGAACCGATCAATTAGCATTTGTTCTAGGAAATGGAACCATTAAAGGCACTTTCGGTTTCAAAGCAAACAGAGGTATTTTAGGTTATGGTAATATATTTGAAGTGAACTCTTCTTCAACATCAGATCAACATAATAGCGAAAGTTCTTTCTTAAATTCTACAGTATCTGCAGGATTAGCTTATACAAGCGATGCGATAAGCGTTGGAGTCGGTTATAACTTCACATATTTCGACAGATTTATTCAAGTTCACACTCCAGTTTTAGTTTTGAAGGTTTCTGATAAATTTAGAATGGCTATACCTATAAGAGTAGCCGCTGGTAAACGATATACTGCCAATATTGGAACTAATACATCCGAATCTTTAGTTTCACCTCAAAGTGCAACAAAAACAAATGACTATTTAGGAGTAAGCATACATTCTCAATTTAGAATCTATCCAGGTATAGATTTATTAAGACAAATAAGACTGTATGTAAATTATGGCATGAATAAACTAGCGGACAATTCAGATAAAAATTATAGCATTACGAGACAGAATTTTAGTTTTCAGTTAAGAATCTACCAAGATTATTATGTTGAATCTGTTAGGTTACAACCTTATTTAAGAATTATGTTCTCTACAGCTTTAAATAATAATTATGGTAAAAGCTTTAATGGTCAGAATTCTAAATATGGAACTATTGGTAGTTACGATGGATTGAGTGCATCATCTGGTTGGAACAATGCAGATACGGCTTCTTGGATTTCTGGTTCATCTAGCGATAGAAATCCATGGTTCTTTAATATAGCCATACCTTTGGGAATATTTGCAAACAGTGATATATTAAGTTTCTACTTTATGCCTGAATTAGGATTATCTATCACTGGAAATGCGGATAAAAGTGTAAAAGAAAAATATGCTTTAAGCTATGGAATATATGCCGAAATATATATGACTCCAATTAAAAATGTAGAATGGTATAACGAGCTAGGTATGAATGGAGCTTCTGATGCCGCTGGAATAACAGGCATAAAATGGGAAGTTTCTTCAGGTATAACTTGGTATTTGCCTTCATTACAAAATAATTAAATTTACAAGGCTATCATAGTAAATCAAATCCCAATCCCCATAAGACAATTAACGGTAGGCTTTTATAAGCCGCCGTTTTATTATTTATGTTTAACATTAAAATTAATATTTAACTTCTATTCGTCATTGCGATGTCTTTTTTTATTTTGGTTTACTTCGCCTTCTTACAAAGGCTCATAATGACAATATTTTTATAAAATAAAAATTTAAATGGAGTCAACATTTTAGATACAATGAAATTCTTGTTATTTAATTTAATAAAATTTACGAATAATAAATATATAAACTAATAAACTACAAACTCCGATTGTTAATGTTTTCGCCGAGTTGACACTGACCATAGAGTTAACAGAAATATAAACTATACAAATTATTATTTACATAGTTTTATATAAAATAAATTTTTCAAATAAATGATATTTTAATTAACCATTATTAAAATATTATTTAACTTTATTTATATAATTAGTTAGATCTTCATCACTTCTTATTATTATAAACTCCACCCTTCTGTTGAGTCTGTTAAGATTATATTCTAAAAATCTAGAATTTACTCCACTTGGAATTAATCTATCTCTTTTAATTCCAGTTCTTGTAAGTTTTGTAATAGCGGCTCTCGACCTTCTTAAAGAAAGACCTTTATTAAACTCTTTTGGTCCTACTCTATCCGTATGTCCTTCCACAACCATTCTTACATTAGTATTTTCTTTTAGATAATCCGCCACATATTTTATGCTCTCATTATAATCGGAAGTTATATTATATTTTTCAAAAGCAAATCTTATAGGTTTTTCTAAAATAAGCATCTCTCCTCTTCCATCGGTTTCTCTAGTTTGATAACCGTTATAAGTTTTAGTAGAATCGGTTTTATTCTGTCCTTTGCTAGTATCCTTTTTAGTCTTTTCTTTTTTACTAGTTTTACTAGAGCTAGATTTAGTATTATCTACAGGTTTATCGTATTTTTTACCAGAATCCGCTCTAGGAATATATATTGGTCCTTCTATATTGTGAGATAAATAAAGCACTACTGTAGAATTCCGTGTAGTAGGTATAGAAGAACAGCTATAAAATGCAAATGGCAATATAATTATAATAAAAACTTTTTTTAACATAACTCAAACTCCGATATCAATTTAAGGTTTTGTAAATCTAAAAGATAATAGCACCTCGTTAGCCATTTTAAAACCTGGTCCTAATATTGCCCTATATCCCAAATCTAATGTAAACCAGCTATAAATATGCCATGCGAATCCTAATCCTGCTCCAAATAAAATAGTGGTTCTCGAAACTCCATAATTTTCCATATCGCCTTTATCTGTAACATTATATCCTATTTTAACGCCAAGATGCATACCAATATATATAGACATAAAAGGTCTTTTTGTAGTATAAACTTTCTTTGTGCTTAAGGTATCTAATTCGCTCGCTCTTACATAGAATAAATTTAAATCATAATAAGCACCAAACATAACTGAATGAATTGTAGCGTCCATATTTGTCGCAAGCGCTCTTCCCATATATTCAAACTCTACTCTAAGCGGTATAGGATAAGTTTTCAATCTAAAAAGGTCGAAACCCGCAGCCACTCCAGCTCCAAGATAATGATTCCATATTTTTCCAACAGGATTTTCAGGATAATAACTTATTTTAGGCGCTAAATACATTCCTTCAAAATCAAATGCATAACCTTTATTGCCTTGATAAAGTGTAGATATAGCGATAAAAATAAATGCTATAATCAAAGTCATTCGTTTCATAAATATACTCCTTTTATTATATATTTAAAAATACTATTCAATATGCAATTTCCACTTTATTATATGAAAAATTATCGGTATTTTATAAAAAAAGTAAATAAATATTTTTTGGATTAAATATCGCTTCTTCCGTATATATTTGCCAATCTGTAAGATTTTCAATATTATGAAGTCCCCGCTCTCCTTCATGCATTCCTAAATTTTTATAAGGTTCGTTTAATAGAGTAGCGTCAAAAAAACCGTCTTCATTGAAACTGTGAACTTCAAACCATAAATGTTCTAAATCTTTATTTGAATTATTTTCTCCGTATCCCATTTTTACAAGAAAAGAAATTTTATCATCGCCTTTATTTTTATTTAATAAGTTAATAAAATATTCAATTTTTTCAAAAGCCGCTTGTTTCATTATTTCCGTTTCAAAACTGCTCAACATAAATACGGGATTATCGGAAAGTTCTTTTTTAAAATAATCAAGAGTTTTATAATTTCCGTTTTTATCTACCGCAACCAAAGCGCCCGAAGGATTATTATGAATGCCGTCTTCTCTATCTTTAAAACTTCCCGAAAAATCTTTATCTATATTTAATTCTTTCAAAGCCATATCCCAAGGCAACCAACAAACATTAACTTTATAAGCGGGATTAAATACAAAACCTGATTTTGGAACTCCATTTTGTATAAAGAGTCTAGCGCAAGCGCTTAATAACTCTCCATAAGCCGCGTTTGAATCTTCAACTCCTATTATTTCAAGTTCAATACATCCTACTCTATAAAGTCCATGCGTATGAAACCAATATTCGATTTTTTCTGGATTTTTATCATCGTCATATATAGCATGAATCGTATAAAGATAATCTAAAGAAGGCGGAAGCGAAAAAGTCGAAGTATATTTTAACCATTCTCCCGAGCGCGCTGTAAAACTTGATATATCTAAAAAAATTGAAGTTTCGGCTGCGATATTATTTAATAATTTTAATTGTCTTTGATAATCGGTTAAAGGAAAATTATTAAATACAGTCGATATATGAATTGCATATTTGCATTTTGTCGCTTCTATATAATCGCTTTCACGAACGGTATTAACCGAAAATATTTCAGGCAAATTTTCAGTGAGGCTTGAAGCTTCCACTAAAGCTATATAAAAATTGAGTTCGTCATTATTTTTAGAATTATCGTATTCGTCTTTTGCGTTTTCGGTTTCCATAACTATTGGCAAATATTGTAATTTTAAAGAAACTTCCCATTTTGATTTTTCTCTTATATATTTATTTTTTTCAATTTCTTTAAACTCTAAAATTATAAACTCGTCAGATTCGTTTAATATTTCTTTTAATTCCTCTATACTCATATTATGGTCGTATTCTTTTGAAAATACCGCAGCCATAGAGGATTCCATTTTTAAATTATCATTCATTATTTATCCATTCTATTTTTATTATTTATTATTCTAATGATTTATTTTAACATAATTAAAAATTAAAATAAATAATAAATCCGCCATTGTCGAAGGATGCAAAATTTTTTAAAAAAAATTTTTTTAAATGTTGACATATTTTTTAAGATATTGTATAATATAATCAATAACTTAAATAAATGCAGAGAGAAATCGGCATGAATCGTGAAAATATGAATAAAAATACTGTAAATTTGTTAAGCAAAGCAAAGCAAAGCAAAGCAAAGCCATAATTGTCTTTTAAATAATAATTTTAAATTTTATATATC
>ERZ1673700.147-NODE-147-length-101313-cov-6.814395_pt1 | contig 101313 bp, 114 predicted proteins | sample MGYA00580230_ERZ1673700 | MGnify/ENA primary metagenome ERZ1673700 (study PRJEB41218, sample SAMN15661782) | gut metagenome | host: Homo sapiens | place: Canada: London | collected 2015-08-20/2019-03-30 | study: EMG produced TPA metagenomics assembly of...
AATTTTAAAAATAGATCCTAAAAGAATTTCATCTATGTATTTTTGAGTGTGCTTTTTAATGAATGTGATTATAATGTATAGTAAAAAAAGTTGTAAAAAAATATCAATTAAGTATTGCAATTATAAAAAATATATAGTATAATTACATTTGTATTAAGTAGATATTAATTTTCTAGTGACGATTACATGGAGGAAATACCTGTTCCCATCCCGAACACAGAAGTCAAGCTCCAATGTGCCGAAGATACTTGTGGGTTACCCTACTGGGAAAATAGGTTGTTGCTAGTTTTATATATTCCTCTTTAGCTCAGTTGGTAGAGCGCTCGGCTGTTAACCGATAGGTCGTTGGTTCGAGTCCAACAAGAGGAGCCATAATTGAAATAAGTATTTATTGTAAAAAAAATAGATACTTATTTTTTGACGTTTTTTACTTGATAATTATTCTTATTTATGATATATAGTGAGAATAGAAAAAAATGGAAAGAAGGAATCTTAATGAAAATACTAAGGAATGAATTAAAAAATGAATTGAATATAAGAACAGAAAAAAACTTTCCAAAAGAAAGTATAGAGTTTATTGATATAATGCCATTAATAATTCAAAAAGATACTTTTAAGGAAATAATAAATAAATTTGTAGAAGAAATATCAGATAAAAAAATAGACTATATTGTTGGACCAGAAGCAAGAGGGCTAATATTAGGTTCAGCCGTGGCAAATAAATTAGAAGTTGGTTTTATACCTGTACGAAAAGCGGGAAAGTTGCCACCATCAACAGTTGAAAAAATTTTAAAATATAAAAAAGAATATGGAAAAGATGTATTGGAATTGCCTAAATTAGTTAATGAAGAATATAAAGAAAAAAGATTTTATATTATTGATGATATATACGCAACAGGAAATACAATGAAGTCAATTAAGCATGCAATAGAAGATTTAGGAGGAATAGTTGTTGGACAAGGTGTTATAATGAATATAGTAGAATTAAATGATGATAATAATATATTTTCGCTATTGGACATTAATGAGGGGGAAACAGAATGTTAAGTGATATACTGAAAAAAGAATATATTAGGATAAATGAGTCGTGTAAAGATTGGGAAGACGCAATTAGACATGCGGGAAATATATTATTAGAAAAAGGAATTGTAACACAAGAATATATTGATAGTGTAATTAAAAGTGTAAAATTATTTGGACCATATGTAGTTGTTGCTAAAGGAATCGCAATTCCACACTGCCTTGGGAGTATGGGAGTAAATGAAAATGCAATTACATTAATGACTTTAAAGAATCCAGTTAATTTTGGAAATCCAAAAAACGACCCAGTTTATTATGTTATTTTATTTGCCAATACAGATTTTGATTCACATATAGAGGCTTTAAGTGCTGTTTCTGAATTATTGCAAAAGCCTGAATTTTTTGAAGTAATGAAAACTGCTTTAAAACCGCAAGACATAATAGATTATATAGATAAGGAGGAGATAAAAAATGCTTGATATTGAAAATCTAAAAAAATTATCAAATGAAAATAGAAAAAGAATAATTAAAATGATATATAAAGGTAAAGCCGGTCATCCAGGAGGTTCATTATCAGTTATAGATATCTTAACTGCGATATATGAAATGGATGTTGATTTTAATTCTAATCCACGTAGTAAGGTGGTACTTTCCAAGGGACATGCAGTACCTGCTCAATATGCAGAGTTATGTTCAAAAGGAATAATTAAAGAGAGCGAGTTAGGAACTTTTAGAACGATTAATTCAAGACTTCAGGGGCATCCATATACTGGTACTATACCAGAAGTAGATGCAACAACAGGATTATTAGGACAGGGGCTTTCAATAGCAGTTGGTATGGCAATTGCAAAAAGAAATAATAAGGATAATCATCATGTATATGCAATACTTGGTGATGGAGAAATGCAAGAGGGACAAATTTGGGAATCATTATTACAAGCAGCTCATTATAAATTAAATAATTTAATAGTTGTAATAGACTATAACAAATTATCTTCATTTGATGCAGTAAATGATTCAATGAATTTAGAGCCTTTAGTAGACAAAATTAGAGCATTTAACTTTCATGTAATAGAATTAGATGGAAATAACATGGAACAAGTTGTAAATGGATTAAATGAGGCACATATAATAAAGGATAAACCAGTAGCAATAATAGCTAACACGGTAAAGGGCAAAGGTGTATCTTTTATGGAAAATAATCCTAAATGGCATAGTGGTGCTCTTTCTGATGAAGAATATAAAATAGCAATGCAAGAATTACAAATGGAGGAGGAGTAATAATGGATTATAAAGAAATATGTTTAAGAGATAAAATAGGAGAGTTTCTTTGTGAGTTTGCACAAAGTGATGATAGGATATATGTCATAGATAGTGATTTGGCAAAATCTACAAAAACTTTAAATTTTAAGGACAAGTATCCTAAGAGATTTATTGAAGCAGGAATAGCTGAAGCAAGTGCTGTTTCTATTGCTGATGGAATCGCAGCAGAAGGAGGAATTCCTTTTTACGTAAATTTTGCAACATTTGTAACTGGCACAGCGTGGACGCAAGTACGTCAATCAGCATATGCTAATTCTAATGTTAAATTAATAGGAACATATGTTGGAATGGATAATGGACCTGATGGTGCATCTCATCATGCAAATGAGGATATTGCACTTATGAGAATGATTCCCAACATGAAAATATTGATTCCTTCTAGTGTAAAAGAATTAAAACAATCAATTCAAATTGCAATTGAATATAATGGACCTGTATATATTAGAGTTACAAGAGATGTTGTACCAGATGTAGAATTAGAAAAAGATGCAAAAATGGGAAAAGCTATTGTTGTACAAGATGATGGAAATGATTTTGCATTAATTTATGAAGGAACGACTACAAGTTTAGCATATAAATCTTTTGAAATATTAAAAGAAAAAGGATATAAAGGAATGCTTTTAAATATATTTTCAATAAAACCAATAGATAGTGAATTAATAAATGAGGTGGCTTCAACAGTTAAAGGAATAGTTACTTTAGAAAATCATTCAATTTTAGGAGGATTAGGAGGAGGTATTGCTGAAATAATTGCTCAAAAATCTATACATGCTCCAATTTCTTATGTAGGTGTAGAAGATGTGTTTACAGAGTCAGGAAAAGCTACTGATGTTAAATCAAAATATGGATTAAATATAGAAAACATTGTAAAAAAAGTAGAAGAAATTATAAAATAAGAAAAACTAAAAAATGTTAGCAATTATATAAAAAAGCGAATGTCAAAACTATAAAGTAATGAATTTCGCTTTTTGTTATTTATAAAAATCTTTTTCTTGTAACCTAAGATAATATGGTTTGATGTCAGGTAATAAATCTTTGAAATATATCATAGAACCATCAAGACATTGTACTTTTAAATTTGGATATGTTTTTAACATTATTTTATCACAAAAGATGGTATTTGTTAATTTCTGGTTCAATTTATTTTGTTCGATTTTCTGATTAATTTTAATAATTGAGTTTTTATTAGTAACATTTAAATCATAGTTAACAATCATTCTAATTTTAAATAAATCAATTGCATATGCAGAAATAATACAATCTATTGCTAAAAATATATTAATGGCAATAATGATATTATTTATATTTTTATAATTAAATTTTTTTAATAGTAATGCAAGAAAATTCCTAATTTTAGGATGTATAATTTTCATTAAAAATATTGCCAAAATACCCCAGAAAACAGAGTAATAGAAACATATTCTACCGTTTATATTTAGAGGCATGTTTGAATAGTCCCACCACTTTACATGAAGTAATAATTCTCCAATTAAGCTTACTAAATATTCTGTAATTGAACCTATAAAGAATCCACCAATAAATAATGTTATTCTATTTTTCATAAAATATCTTAAAAATACAATCATTATAACAGCACCTATTCCGTAAATGCTACAAAATGGACCATATAGAAAACTTTGTCTACTTTCTAATACTCCATATCTTATTAGTGCAAATAGAGTTTCGATTATATATCCTGCAATACTATAAATAATAAAGTATGCTAACAATTCCCAAAGTTTTAGCTTGGGAGGGGAGATAAATTCAGTTGTTTGTTTATTTGTTTCTTTCATATATTATTCCTTTAATTTTTTATATAAATATTTTACAATACTTTTTATAAAAAAGCAAATAAAAAAATATTATAGTATAAATAATTTTTTATATCAAAGTTAAAAGAGGTGTCCTATTGTAGGGCACCTCTTTACATTGCTTATGTTATTTTTTCTTATTGCTGTAACTTAAGAACGCAGCAATAATCAATGTTAGTCCAGCAGCACCAAAAATTTCAAGGAGTTTCTTAATATTAGTTTTGTCACCAGTATCAACCATTTTTGTTTTTTTAATAACTTCTGATGGTATTTGAGTAGACTCAGTAGATTTTGTTGAAATAGGTTCTAAAGGCGTAGGCGTTATAGAAGGTTCAACAGCTTCCGGAGTCTGAGAAGGCTCAACAGCTTCTGGAGTCTGAGAAGGCTCAACAGCTTCCGGAGTCTGAGAAGGTTCAACAACTTCTGGAGTTGGAGTTGGTTCAACAACTTCCGGAGTTGGAGTTGGTTCAACAACTTTCGAAGTTGGAATATCAGGAGTTACAGAAACCTGATGAATTTCACCATTACTGCCAGCAATACTAGCAACAATTTCACCATTTAAATTACCAGAGGCCTGGAATACTTGAGCTTTAGGTGCTACAATAATTCCAAGCATTTCTTCACTTATATTTATAGAGCCGGCATAACTACCAAAGTTCCAGATAATATAAGGAGAAAGCTGGTGGAATTCAGTTGAGACGTTTGTATTAGTTGTAAATCCTTTTTGAATATTAATAGTAGGGCTGTTATCTGTTATAACATTTACAACAATACAAGTCCCAGAGTTGTTATTGATTAAGTATCCAAATGAACCCTCATTGTTAATAAGTTGAGTGTAGTCTACATTAATACAGACAACATCTCCATTCTTGGCTACATTGTTTTTCAATAACTTGTTGATGCTTGAAAAAGAATCGGTCTGGTCTTCATAAAATGAAGTATCAGCTTCATATTTGATAGCATCTCCAATAGATGCAAGATTATCAAGAACACTGTTAATCAGACTGGTAGCATTGATATACTCTTCGTCTGTTAACTCTGTTGCAAGAATGTTAGTAGAATATCCTCCATTGATAATGGTTTGATTTTTGTTTGGTTGTTCTACTTTAATGTTAGGTCCAACATTAATTGGGGCCAAATCAAAATCAGAGTTACCAGTGATTTGTATTGGAGAAGTAGTATCTCCAATATAGCTGTAATCATTTGGTTCTACTTCGTATACTCTTGAAAGTACAATGTTGGTATGGGGAATAGCTTTGTTTACACAAATGTTGCCCTCGATAAGGTTTGTTTGTGACAGTTCATTGGCAAAGACTGCAAAGCCTTCAATTTTTTTTAGAGATGCAAGTAATTCTTCGACTTTTTGTGCATTCTCAGGAGAAAGCGATTTCCCTTCTGAGTCAATGTAGGGAGATGAAATATTATTTTCTAACTTTAAGTCAGAAATAATATTTTCATTCCGAGATAAGTCACTAGCGGATACAGTGTTAGCAGAAAATGCTAACAGAGATATAAATACCACAAGTGAAACTACGAGTGACATTAGTGTTGTAACTTTTCTTCTGTTCATAGAATATCCTCCTGTTACATAAGACAACTAGCATTAATTATACTATGAATTAAATTAGTATGATAATGCTATAAATGATAATTAACATAATTATTATACACCGAAAATAAAATCGTGTCAAATTTTACCATAAAAATTTTAAAAAATGAAATCACAATTGTATAATTCACATCTTTATTTTGAATAACATAAAATATAGTAAAAAGAAAAAGAGGTGAAAAAATGTCAAAATTTATAATTCAGGGTGGAAAAGAATTAGCAGGAGAGGTTCGTATATCTGGCTCCAAAAATGCCGCATTACCTATAATTGCTGCAACAGTATTAGTAAAAGGAAAAATAACATTATACAATGTTCCAAATATTCAAGATGTGCAAACAATGTTTGAAATAATAAGAGACATAGGAGGAAAAGTTACTAAAAAAAATAACAAAATGATTATAGATACTAGTAAAATAAATACATATGAAATTCCAGAGAACTTAATGAGAAAAATGAGGTCTTCTGTGATATTAGCTGGTGCTATTATAGGAAAATATAACAAGGCTAATTTTTCGTATCCAGGAGGCTGTGAGATTGGCTCAAGACCAATAGATCTACACTTAAAAGGATTCGAAAAATTAGGGATAAATATAAAAGAGGAATATGGAGAAATAATTTGTAATGCGGAAAAGATAGAAGGAACGCAAATACACTTGGATTTTCCAAGTGTTGGAGCCACAGAAAACATTATATTAGCAGCATGTTTGGCAGAAGGAACGACAATATTAACAAATGCAGCTAAAGAACCAGAAATAGAAGATATGGTAAAATTCCTAAATAAAGCAGGAGCCAAAATAAGAGGAGCAGGAACAGATAGAGTTGAAATAATAGGAGTAAAAAAACTATTTGAGATAAGCTATAATATAATGCCAGATAGAATAGAAGCGGGAACATATTTAGTTGCAGGAGCTATAACTGGCGGAAATGTGAAAATAATAAATGCAAATCCAAATCATATAGAACCAATTTTAGATAAACTAGAAGAGGCAAATTGTATGCTAAAAATTGGAAAAAACTGTATTGAATTAAAAGCACCAAAAAGAATAAAAGCAGTAGATATAAAGACAATGCCCTATCCAGGATTTCCAACAGATATGCAATCAATATTTGGAGCATTACTTTCAACTGCAAAAGGAACATCAATAATAACTGAAAATATATTTGAAAATAGATTTAAATATATTCAAGAATTAAACAGGATGGGAGCAAAAATAAATGTAGAAGGCAGAACTGCTATAATAAAGGGAGCTAAGAGAATTCAGGGCACGAATGTTGTGGCATCAGATTTAAGAGGAGGAGCAGCACTTGTAATAGAAGCTCTAACAGCTAAAGGAATTACTCAAATTGAAAATATACATTATATATTGAGAGGATATGAAGATATTGTTGAAAAACTGAAAAGCTTAGGAGCAAAAATTTTTGTTGAAGAATAAGGAGGCATACTGTAAAGTGCTTCCTTTTTATTACAATTAAAAACATAAAAAATTTTAAAAAAGTATAGCCAAAAAAACATAAAAGTGATAAAATAAAAAAGCGGAAAATTGACTATAAAAATTCAAGAGATAAAGGAAGTGAAAATAAATATGACAGCTAAAAAATCAAGGCCAATTAATAGAATAAATAAACAAAAAGAAATTGAGCAAAAAAAAAGAAAAAGGAAGAAAAAAGCATTAGTAATATTTTTTATATTAATTGTGTTGATTGCATTAAGTGGATATTTATTTAAATCACCAACCTTTAAAATACAAACAATAACAGTAACAGGAAATAAACAATTAACAAAAGAAAAAGTATTAGAATTGGCAAACATAAAAACAGGAGATAATATATTTTTAAAAAGTAAAGAAGTAATAAGAGTTAGACTAAAACAAAATGGGGTAGTAGAGGAAGCAAAAATAAACAAACTATATCCAAGTAGGGTTGAAATTGAAATAACTGAAAGAAGCAAAAGATTTCAAATAAAAACTCAGTCAGAAAATTATATATATATAGATGAGCAAGGATATATTTTAGGGTGTACTTCAGAAAAATTGGAACTACCAGTTATAACAGGACTGGAAATAACTGAAAATGAAGCTAACAATTCAAAAAGATTAAATGATAAAAATTTGGATATAATGGAAAATATTTTACAAATATATCAGGAATGTAAAAAGATAGAGATTGACGAAAAAATAACAGAAATTCAAGTAAATGATGAATATGTATTAAAATTAGAACAAGATGGGATAGCAATCAATTTAGGAAATGCAACGAATTTAAAAGATAGAATGTATTTTGTAAAAAAATTACTAGAAGAAGAAAAAGAAAATAAAGGAACAATATATGTTAATGGGAATCTAAATGAAGGATTTTCTCCATATTTTAGTGCAATCCAATAGTAAATGAAAGGAGTAGTTATATGAATAAAAGTAAAATTGCTTTAATATTAGGCTTAATGTGTATTGTACTAACTTGTGGAATTGTTGTACAAGTAAGGACAATAAAAGGAACAGGTTCTACAATAAGTACAAATTCTCAAGAAAATGAATTAAGAGATGCAGTTTTAAAGGCGAAAGAAAAATATGACAATTTATATGCTGATGTAGAAAATACAGAAAATAAGTTGGAAGAAGAAAGAACAAATGCTACTCAAAATAATACAGAATTAACAGATTTAAAAAATGAAATAAAAAATTATAATAAGGTATTAGGCATGTCAGAAGTAACAGGAAATGGCATTGTAATAACAATAAATGATAATCAAGATATTGCGTTAAGCAATTGGTTAGCAGATCCTAATTTATTAATAGTTCATGATGCGGATTTAATAAGTGTAGTAAATGAACTAAAGAATGCAGGGGCAGAGGCAATTTCAATAAATGAACAAAGATTAGTAACAACATCATCAATTGAATGTGATGGAAATATCATAAAAGTAAATGGAGAGAAAATAGGGGCACCATTTACAATAAAAGCAATTGGAATACCAGAAGTATTAATTAATGTAAATAGAGTTGGGGGATATTTAGACATTCTAAAAGAAGATAGATATTTGAAGGTAACTGTAGAAAAGATGACAGATAAGAAAACAATAACAATACCAAAATATACAGGAGTAATGAAATTTCAATATGCACAGAGCAAATAGTAAAGGCAGAAAGGAATGAAAATAATGAAAAAATTAAAAATAAAAGTAAGCAAAGAAAAAATTGTAATGTCTATAACTATTGGTATTGCTTGTTTTGCACTAATGCTTGTAATGTTTATGCAATTTAAAGTTGTAAAGCAAACTGATATAACTGCAATTGAAACAATGAGAGAATCTGAACTTAGATTAGAATTGGCAAATTGGAATGAAAAATATAATGAACTAAATGAAAGATATGAAGAATTAACATCAAAAATTGCAGAATATAAAACAGAAAAAGAATCAGATGCACAAACATCACAATTATTACAAACAGAATTAGAGCAATTAAATGAAGCCTTAGGAAAAACGGATGTTGAAGGAGAAGGAATAGTAATTCAACTAACAGATAAAGGTGGAACACAATTGTCAGACAATGTTTTAGTAGATAATATAACTTCATCACAGCTTTTAACTATAATTAATGAACTTTTTTCCGCCGGAGCAGAAGCAATATCCTTAAATGGTCATAGAATAACTGCAATGTCTGCAGTATATGAAATCGGAAATAAATTTTTAAAAGTAAATGGGGATAAAATTTCATCACCATATGTAATAAATGCAATCGGAAACGCTGATTATTTAAAAAGTGCTGTTTCGGGAAAAGGTGGAGGAGTTGATGAATTAAAGGAATTAGGGCACGAAACAAGTGTTGACACAAGCAAAAAAGTTAAAATAGAGAAATATGATAAAGAAATTACATCAAAATATATAAATTAAGGGGGAAATAAAAATGATTATAATAGCAATTGTTATTGGCTGTATTATAGGGGCTCTAATTGGAATGAATGTTCCTATGATTTCATATACATATTCTACATTTTTAGCAATAGCAGTAGTGGCAGCATTAGATTCAGTTTTCGGAGGAATTACATCAGTATTAAAGAAAAATTTTGATTTAACAATTTTTATATCAGGATTTTTCTGTAATAGTATACTTTCAATAGCTTTAACTTATTTAGGACAAAAATTAAACTTAGATATATATTTGGCAGCATTGGTAGTATTTGTAGGAAGAATGTTTACAAATTTGACAATAATAAGAAGGTATTACATAGAAAAATGGACAGAAATGAAGCAAAAAAAGAACTAAAAAAGTAGCAAAATAAAAAACAAAAAAACATATTACAAAAGTATTACAAGTATTACATTAACATTACAAAAATATTTCAAAAATATTTCAAATTGTATTGACATTTTTGTTAAAATGTAATATATATAACACTAGTAAAACAGAAAAAATTGGAGGAATTATCTTGGCAATAGGTGATATCATAGTTGGTATTGATATAGGTACATCTAAAGTTTGCACTGTTGTTGGAGAAGTAAATAATTTCGGGCAAATTGAAACAATATGCAGTACATCTGAGAAGTGTTCAGGTTTGAAAAAAGGCAAAATAATAAGTGAAGAGGAAATCAGCTTAAGCATTGCAAAAACAATAAAGGATGCAGAAGATGAGGCTGATTTTAAAATTAATTCAGCATATGTAACAATACCTGGAAAATATGTAACAATAGTTCAAAATAGCATTGTGAAAGAATTAAAAGACAAATTTGCAGGAATAGCATTAAAAGATGTTCAAAGTGCAATGATGCAAGCTAAAGACATAGAAATACCAGAAGGAAAAACAATAATAGACATAGTACCATCACAAATAGTACTTGATAATGGAAAAGTAGTAACAGATCCAGTAGGAAATTTAAGTTCAAACTTTACATTAAAAGCACAAATTATTTTGGCTGATAAAGAGTATGTAAGACAGTTATCAACCATATTTAAACGAGTTGGAATAGAAATAGACGGGATAGTACCAACAGCATTAGCAGAAAGAAATCTAATGTTAGATACTAATGAATTAGATGATAATGTAATGCTATTAGATATTGGAGCAGGAAATACTGAAATTGGTGTATTTGAAGGAAATGCATTCATATATACAAATACAATTCCTTTAGGTGGAGACAATATAACAAATGACATAGCATTAGTATTAAATATTTCTGAAGAAGAGGCCGAAAGACTAAAAAGACAATATGGATTAGCATTAAAATCATATATAGACAATGATAATGAAATAATGCTAAATACATGTAAAGATGAAAGCAGAAATAAGGTTATAAAAAGTTCTGAACTAATCGAAATTATAGAAGCAAGAATTGAAGAGATATTTACAATAATAAACAAAGATATAACAACTCAAAATGTAAAACAAAATATAAGCACAGTTATATTGACAGGAAGAGGAATAACTAATATAAACAAAAGTGATATAGCAGGAAAAATAAATTTAAATATTCCTGTAAAAATGTCAACTGGTAGAGCTGTAAGTACAGTAAAATCAGAGTTTAGAACTAGTTATGCACTTGTAAGATATATTGCAGCAAGACCATTTGCAAAAACAGTTTCAAGTAAAATTGATTCTCAGGCAAATGAAAGTGTGTTTAAGGTAATAATTGAGAGAATAAAAGAATTTTTCTATTCTTAAAATTAAAAAAACGGAAAAATGAATAAAATAATCAAAATATAATTTTAATGGGGAGGAAATCTTTATGATGGAATGTGAAGACGTTACAATGATGGACGGAACAGCTACAATAAAAGTAATAGGTGTAGGAGGCGCTGGAAACAACGCTGTAAATAGAATGATAGAAGAAGGCATAAAAGGAGTAGACTTTATTGCTGTTAATACAGATAGACAAGCTTTAACAAAATCAAAAGCAGGTACAAAAATTCAAATTGGAGAAAAAATAACAAGAGGGCTTGGAGCAGGTGCAAATCCTGATATTGGAGCTCAATCAGCAGAAGAAAACAAATCAGAAATAGCTGAAACACTAAGAGGAGCAGATATGGTATTTGTTACAGCCGGAATGGGTGGAGGAACAGGTACAGGAGCTGCACCAATAGTTGCACAAGCTGCCAAAGAAATGGGAATATTAACAATAGGTGTTGTTACAAAGCCATTTACTTTTGAAGGCAAAAAAAGATTGTCACAAGCAGAAAGAGGAATTGAAAGCTTAAAAGGAAAAGTTGATTCATTAGTTGTAATACCAAATGATAAGTTATTACAAGTAATAGATAGAAAAACATCAATCAATGAAGCATTTAAAATGGCAGATGATATTTTAAGACAAGGTGTACAAGGAATATCTGACTTGATTGCAGTTACAGGAACTGTAAACTTAGACTTTGCAGATGTTAAAACAATAATGTTAAATACAGGTATGGCACATATGGGAATTGGTAGAGCATCAGGAGAGAATAGAGCAGAAGATGCTGCAAAACAAGCAGTACAAAGCCCATTACTAGAAACTTCAATAGAAGGTGCTAGAGGCGTAATTATTAATATTACTGGTGGTGAAGATTTAGGATTACATGAAGTAAATACTGCTGCTGAATTAGTTCAACGCAGTGTAGACCCTGAAGCTAATATTATATTTGGTACTGTTACAGATCCAGATATGAAAGATGAAATTCAAATAACAGTCATCGCAACAGGGTTTGAAAAGCCAGAAGCTCATGCAGCTTCAGCTGTTGATAGTTTTATTAATAAACCTTGGGAAAAGAAAACAAGTTCAATTCCAGCATCAGATGTAAATTCTTCACAAGGAGATTTAGATATACCAGCATTCTTACGTAAAAACAAAAATAAAAATATGTAAAAATAAATTTAAAAGATGTAGGATTCTTATCAAGATTCTACATCTTTTTTTAATCAAATGAATTATAATTGTAATAAAAGGAAAAGAGGGATTTACAATTACTATTTATGTTGATGTAGTATTTTTAGAAAATTTAATAATGAATTCAATAATTTTATATGCTACAGCTATATTATTGAAAGTTAAACCTAAACTGATAAGTATTATTATATCTAGTGCTGTTGGAAGCATATATGCAATAATTACATATATGATACAACTTCCATTGTATACATCTATAATAGCAAAGATAATATTAGCAGTTGTTATGGTATATATAGGTTTTAATCCACAAAGCACAAAGAAGATGTGGAAACAAGTACTAATATTTTATTTAACATCATTTGTGTTTGGGGGAGTTTCATTATATTTAATATATTTTATCAGGCCACAAGAAGCATTAATAAAAAATGGAATGTTTGCTGGTCAATATGTTTTTAAAGTGATTTTTTTAGGTGCAATATTAGCAGTTATTGTTATAAAATTTTCTATAAAAATTATAAAAACAAAGATTAATACTAAAGACATGTATTGTAATATTGAAATAAAGTTGGATTCTAAAATTATAAAAACTAAAGCAATGATAGATACAGGAAATTTGGCGAAAGAGCCAATAACAAATACACCAGTTGTTATAGTAGAAAGCAGTTTGCTAGAAAGTTATCTCCCCAAAGAGCTATTAAGAAATATTGATAATGTACTTGCAGGAGATTTAAAGAATGTGCCAGAAAATTATATATCAAAATTAAGATGTATTCCATTTTCTTCATTAGGAAAGCAAAACGGGTTATTATTGGGAATGAAAGCAGAAGAAATTACAATAATAATAGATGACGAAAAAAAGATAAAACAAAATGTAATAATAGGAATATATGAAAAATCACTTACTAAAAGAGGAGAATATAGAGCATTGGTGGGACTTGATTTAATTTAAAAATGATAGTATAATACAGAAAAAAGTAGAGGAGGTAAGACGATGATTATTGAATTACCAAGAAGTTTTATTATGAATAGCCCAATCAATACAAAAGGAGCTTTTGTGGAAAATGGTATGTTAAAAATTGGAAAAGAACAGTCTTTCCGGAAAGTAATGACAGAAATTACTTACCAAATCAAAGGAAGAAATCGTTGTTGCTATTGCGGAAAAATAATTCCGGAAGAGGAGATGACAATTGACCATATGTATCCACAATCGTTTGGTGGTCCAACAATTACCAACAACATGCTTCCAAGCTGTAAGAAATGTAACAACGAAAAAGGAGACTTAAATACAAGTCAGTATAAAGCATATCTAAAAGCAAAAGAAAAAGGAGAAATCAATAAATTCCGTGCGGAAATACAAAAATATCGTAAGTTCATGAGAGAGCTAGTTGATTTTGACATTCCTCAAGAGTGGCTTAGTGAAGAAGAAATTTCTAAATTAATTGTAATGCTTGATTTAGAGGATAATTACAAGGGACAAATGTATAATAAAATTTCAAGATACTATGAAAAAAATCATCATTTTCAAAAACCTGTTATAATAGGCAAGAATGATTTTGTATTTGATGGCTTTCTTGCCACAATGTATGCAAAAAATGTTGGCTTGAAAAGAGTACCAGTAATTCGGATGGATAATGTGGAAGTAATTTTGTAAAAAAAACATGTAAGAAATAATCGCAAAATAGCGATTATTTCTTTTTTTCTACAATAAGAAAAGACAGACTTTGCATATTTAAAGTTGTACAATTAGAATCACGAAATGAGGTGATAAAAATTAATATTATTGAATTTATAAAAAAGAGTATTGATTCTATCTGTGCAAAATACATAAATGACAATATCAAAGAAGATGAAATTTTACCAATTTTTTATGTTGCTGGAAGTCAAACATTGCCACCGCCATTATCGACAGAAGAAGAGGAAGAAACAATAAAAAGATTAGAATCAGAGGATGAATGCGTAGAAGCCAAAAAACTGCTTGTTGAGAGAAATCTAAGGTTAGTGGTATATATAGCTAAAAAATTTGAAAACACTGGAATTGGTATTGAAGACTTAATTTCTATTGGAACAATAGGGCTAATGAAAGGTGTAAATACGTTTAATTCAGAAAAAAAGATAAAACTAGCTACATATGCTTCAAGATGTATCGAAAATGAGATTTTGATGTATTTAAGAAGAAATAATAAAATTAAATCAGAAGTCTCAATTGATGAACCACTAAATAAAGATAGTGATGGAAACGAATTACTTCTTTCAGACATTTTGGGAACAGAAGCAGATATTACTTATAGGAAACTTGAAGATGAAGTAGATATGCAACTTTTAAAAGAAGCTATAAAAAAACTTAATGATAGAGAAAAAAATATAATGGAAATGAGATTTGGCTTCATCAGTGGAAAAGAAAGAACTCAAAAAGAAGTTGCTGATGAACTTGGAATTTCACAAAGTTATATTTCTAGACTAGAGAAAAAGATCATTAATAAAATGAAAAAAGATATAATGAGTAAAACGGGATAATATATTTTGGTTTTTAGTGTATTATTTGGTAAAAAAATATGATATAATATTAGTAGTTTTTAAAAAGGAGAATAAAAAATGTATAAAGAATTTGGAATAAAAAGTGAAATACTTGAATTATCAAAAAAAGTAGAAAAAGAGATTCAACCACAATTTGAAAAGATAGAACAAATTAAAGAGTTAAACAGCTTAAAAGTATTAGAAGCTTTTCAATATTGTAGATTATCAGAAATGCATTTGCATTCATCAACAGGATATGGAATTGATGAAATAGGAAGAAATAAAATTGAAGAAATTTATGCAAGAATATTTAGAACAGAAGATGCATTAGTAAGAGCACAATTAATTTCAGGAACACATGCATTAGCTATAACTTTATTTGGACTATTACGACCAGGAGACACATTATTAAGTATATCAGGGGCTCCTTATGATACATTACAGACAATTATAGGTATAAGCAAAGAAAAAAGTAGGAGTTCATTAAAAGAGTTTGGTGTTAATTATGAGCAAATTGATTTGATAAATGATAATTTTGATATTAAAACAATACAAGATAGAGCAGCTAAACATGACATTAAATTAATAGAAATTCAAAGATCAAAGGGTTATTCTACAAGAAAAAGTTTAACGATAGATAAGATTGAAAAAGTAATAAAAGCAATAAGGGAAGTAAATAAGGATGTAATTATAATGGTTGATAATTGCTATGGGGAATTTGTAGAAGAGAAAGAACCTACTGAAGTTGGGGCTGATATAATAGTTGGATCTTTAATGAAGAATTTAGGAGCTGGAATTGCAACGAGTGGAGCATATATTGCGGGAAAGAAAGGTTTAATTGAACTGTGTGCAGAAAGATTAACAGCACCAGGAATAGGAAAGGAAATAGGACCATCATTAAATCAAAATACAGCATTTATCAAAGGACTGTTTTTTGCACCAAGTGTTGTTGCAAGTAGTGTAAAAACAGCTGTATTTGCAAGTAAAATATTAGAAGAATTAGGGTATAAAGTAAGTCCTAAATTTGATGAACCAAGAGCAGACATAGTTCAAACTATAGAATTGGGAGATGCTGAAAAATTAATCAAGTTTTGTCAAGGAATTCAAATGGGCTCTCCAATAGATTCAGATGTTATACCAGAACCTGGTGATATGGGGGGATATGATGATAAAGTAATAATGGCAGCAGGAACATTTACAGAAGGTTCAACAATAGAGCTTAGCTGTGATGGACCAATCCGCGCACCTTATATAGCATATATGCAAGGTGGGTTAACTTATGAATATGGAAAACTAGGAATATTAAAAGCATTATCATTACTATAGGGAAAATCATAAAAATTCTACTAAAAACCTTGTAACTTGTTAAGATTTGTGATATAAATAGAACTATAATACGGAGGTATATGAAGCATGGAAGATAATTATGAGTATGAGAAAAAAACAATTCTAATTGTTGATGATGAACAAAAGATAGTAGATTTATTAGTACATAATTTAACAAGAGAAGGTTATAACACAATAGAAGCAAATGATGGTCAAACTGCAATAAATCTTGCATTAGAAAAAAGGCCGGATCTTATATTGCTTGATGTAATGCTTCCAAGGATAGATGGATTAACAGTATGTAAGAAAATAAAAAATGCATATAATGTTCCTATATTAATGGTTTCTGCAAAAGACGATGAATTAGACAAAATTGTAGGATTAGAATTAGGAGCAGATGATTATATAACAAAACCATTTGGCGTAAGAGAAGTTGTAGCAAGAGTAAAAGCAAATTTAAGAAAAGTTGAAGCAACAAATGAATCTGAAAATAATACGCATAAAAATGAAGATAAAAAAGAAGAAAAAAAGGAAACGCTAATAAAAGTTGGTTCACTAGTATTGGATTTAGAAAAATATGAGGTTCATATAGATGGAAAAGTAATAAACCTAACACTTAGAGAATTCGAAGTATTAAAGTTTTTAGCTCAACAACCAGGTCAAGTAGTAACAAGAGAAGCTTTATTAGAAAGAGTATGGGGGTATGAATATTATGGAGATATACGTACAGTTGATGTTACAGTTAGAAGAATAAGAGAAAGAATTGAAAAAGATACATCAAATCCACAGATTTTAATAACTAAAAGAGGAGTTGGATATTATATACCAAACAAGTAGTAAAAAAGCGGAACAATATTAGTTTCGCTTTTTTTTTTCTTGGCAAAATGCACGGAAAAAAAGCGATCTGAAATGTGCAAAAAATGATTATTTTGTGTAAAATTGTCGAAAATAGTCGAAACAAAAATCGAAAAATGAAATATACATATTGACAATAATGCAAAAAGAAAATATAATTTTAAGGAATTATATAATTTCAGTAACATAATTTTATCAAAAAAATTAAATCAGTTACATTTTTTCTAAAAGTTATAACTTAGAATCTTATTATTTAAATAAAATTATTATTTTTTATTTATTATATTCAAAAAGGAGGAGTCATTATAGAAGAAAAAGTATTAAAATTAAAAAAACTAATGAATAGTGATAAGAAAGAAATTATAAAAGATATTATTAATGATATATTAGATCTAAATATAAAAGAGATTAAATATGATAAAAATATAAGTTTGTCTAACATGTCAGAATATGAGTTTGAATTAGTAAAGGTTAAAGTAATTTTAGAATCAAATGATGAGGTTGAGATGTACTTAAAGATGATAAAAAATAGTAAAATAAAAGAATCAATATTTTGCTATTGGTGTACAATTTATGAAGAAGAATTATTGAAAACAGAAAATGAAGAAGATGTAATAATAAACAAAGTAGCAATTTCAGATTTGACAAAAACGAAATTTCAGAAGAGAGTTTTTTTGACAATAGAAAACAACAGAAGAAAAATTTTAGAATCAGGAACAGAAGTTAATTTCATAGAAATAGCAGATTATATAAATGAAAAAAAGAATACAAAAGAAGAAATTAAGAAATTATCTCAATATTTTAAAATAGAAGATGAGGAGGTTTTGCTAGTAGGCATAAAAATGAACAGATATTGATTTTTGATATAAGGTATAGTATAATAAAAATGTAGAAAACCAAAATAATTTGAAAGGAGAAATCAAAATGCAATACAAATACATACCACAAGGAGTCTGTTCAATGGAAATGATTTTTGATATAGAAAACAATATAATAAAAAGCTTAGAAATAGTTGGAGGATGTCCAGGAAATACTGTAGGTGTAGCAAGATTAGTTGCTGGAAAAAGTGTAGATGAAGTAATAGAAATGCTAAAAGGTATACAATGCGGTAACAAAGGAACATCTTGTCCAGACCAAGTGGCAGAAGCTCTAGAAGAATATAAAGAAAATCATTAAAAAATAATAGATGCACTACTTTTGATAGTGCATCTACAATATATTAATATAAATCTTTTTCAGATATATTCGAATTATTTTCAGAATCTTTATTTCCATTATCTATTCCTAAATAAGGTAAAATTTCAGAAAGCATTTTTCCAGCAGTAGGTGCTGCGATTTGACCACCATTGTGGTTAACACCTTCGCCTGGATTTTTCAAAATAACTAGTAAAACAATTTTTGTATTCTCAACAGGTGATATAGCTAAGAATGAAGCAACATAACCATCATAAGAACCATTTATAGGTTCGGAGGTACCTGTTTTACCACCAATTGAATATCCAGACATACTATCTTTTATACTATCATCATATTTGACTTTTTTTCCTGTACCAATTTCAACAACAGATTCCATCATAGAAGCAACTTTATCGGCAGTTTCTTTTGAAATTACTTTACGAACTTCGTTTGGAGTAAATGTTGTAACTTCACCTGTGTCTGTATTTGTAATATGGTCAACTATTTGAGGTTGAAGTAAAACTCCATCATTTGCAATAGCAGAAGCAGCTGTTATCATTTGCAATGGTGTGATAGTGAAACGTTGTCCAAAAGACATAGTTCCTAATTCATGGTCATTAATTTTATTTATGTCATAAAATATACCACTTTTTGGTTCGCCTGAAAGAGAGATTCCGGTTTTTTCAAAGAAGCCATATGCTTCATAATATTTATAAGTACGATTTTTGCCAATTCTTAATCCTAAATCAACAAATGCAGGGTTACAAGAGTTTTCTAATGCTTGTCGTAAGCTTTGTAAACCATGTGAGTTTGGATATTTATGACATTTGATTGGTCTTGATTCACCAGGTACATAATAAGCACCTGTACAATTAAAGTTTACAGTGTCTGTATCAACAACATTTTCTTCAAGGGCTATTGATGATGTAACAATTTTAAATACAGAACCAGGTTCATATTCATCAGTAACAGCTTTAGGGGTCCACATTCTGTAAAGAGCTTCATTCTTTTTTTCAGATGAAAGCGAATCCCAAGTTTTTGCTAAATATGAATTTGGTTGGTTTTGATTATTGCAATCATAACTAGGATAATCAGCCATAGCTAAAATTTTTCCGGTAGAAGGATTCATTGCAATTGTAATACCACTTTCACACTTATACTCATCAACTGCTTGAGAAAGTTGCTTTTCAACAATACTTTGAACATTAGAGTCAATTGTTAAAGAAACATCATAACCATTTTCAGCTGCAATATATGATTGGTTGGAATTTGCAATTTCTGATTGGCTAGCATCCTTTAGACTTACTGATTTTCCAGCAGTACCACTTAAAAAAGAGTTCCAAGAAGCTTCAATACCAGTTGAACCTTGATTATCTGCACCTACAAATCCAATTATAGTAGAGGCTAGAGTCTTGTATGGGTAAGAACGTGAAGTTGTTTCTTCAAAACTTATTCCAGTAGAATATTTTAAATCTTTTTTCCAATTATTTATTGCATCTACTTTATCTTGTTCAACTTCAGATGCTACAAGAAATTTATCAGTAGTATTCAAGATTTTTGTTAATAAATCATTATAATCAAGCTCTAAAATTGACGCTAAACTTTGAGCGACTGCAGTTTTATTTGCATCAGTTTTTATAAGTGAAGGTGTTAGATAAATTTTATCTGTTTCATAGCTTATAGCTAAAGCATTTCCAGTAGAATCGTATATAGTACCACGCTTAGCTGATATTGTTTCAGTCAATGTTTGTTGTGATGTAGCTAGTTTTTGCAAACGATTGCCATCAACAAATTGAAGATATGCAACACGCAAAAGTAAAGCTATCATTAAAAATAATGAAATAAATAAAATTAAACCAATTTTTTTTGGAGAAATTTTATTTGCAACATTTATATTACTTTTTACTTTTATATTTTTTTTCTTTTTCATATTATCACCATTCTTTTGTAAAATTTTATATTATTTTATAATAAAACCTTATAAAAATCAATAAAAAACCAAAATTTAAGGAGGAAAAACATGTTATCAAAAATAAAATCAATAGCTTTAAATGGATTAGACGGAAATTTGATTGAAATTCAAACAGATATAGGAAGTGGATTGCCAGACTTTGATATTGTAGGATTACCTGATACAACTATGAAAGAAGCAAAAAAAAGAATAAAAACAGCTATAAAAAACTCAGGAATAGAGTTCCCTAATAAAAAAATCTTAATAAATTTAGCACCAGCTAATATAAGAAAAGAAGGCAGCTGTTTTGATTTAGCAATGGCAGTTCGGAATATTAGTTGCTATGGGGAAAATTACAAAATTTGAAATAGATAAAATTGCAAATACAATATTTCTTGGAGAACTCTCATTAGACGGAAAAATAAATAGAATAAATGGAGTGCTTCCAATGTGTATTGAAGCAAAAGAACTTGGAATAAAAACGGTAATATTACCAAATGCGAATGCAAATGAAGCAGCGATTATTGCTGAATTGGATATAATTCCGGTAAATACTATTGAAGATGTAATCAGATATTTAAACAATGAATATAAGATTGAGAAATATAAAACTACAAATACTGATTTTCAAGAGAGATATAATATAGATTTTGCAGAAGTAAAAGGTCAAGAAAATGTTAAAAGAGCATTAGAAATAACTGCTGCTGGTGGTCACAATTGTGTTATGATAGGAAGTCCTGGTTCAGGTAAAACAATGTTAGCAAAAAGAATTGTAACAATATTACCAAAACTTACGATAGATGAAGCAATGGAAATTACCAAAATTCACAGTATTGCAGGAATGCTAGAAAATGATGGAATAATAATGAATCGACCGTTTAGAATGCCACATCATACAGTACCGATAAGTACAATGGTTGGAGGAGGGAAAGTTCCAAGACCTGGAGAAATAAGTTTGGCACATGATGGAGTATTATTTCTAGATGAGTTGACTGAGTTTAATAGAAATATTTTAGAATCATTACGCGAACCATTGGAAAATAGAGAAATAATTATTAATAGATTAAGTGGAAATTACATATATCCATGTAATTTTATGTTGATAGCAAGTATGAATCCATGCCCATGTGGATATTACGGTGATATAGAAAAAGAGTGTAAATGTACAGAACAAGAAAAACATAGATATTTAAGAAAAATAAGTGGTCCATTAATGGATAGAATAGATATTCAAATAGAAGTAAAAAGACCTAAATTTGAAAAAATAAAGTCTAAAGGAAAAGAAGAAAGCTCGAGTTCTATAAGAGAAAGAGTAAATAAAGCAAGAAATATACAAATAGAAAGATATAAAAAATATCATATATATTCAAACTCTGAAGTTAATAGCCGCATGATAGCTGAATTTTGTAGGCTTGACTCAAAAGGAGAAGAATTGCTCCAAAATGCGTTTTTGAAATTCAAGCTTAGTGTAAGAGCATATGAGAAAATATTAAAAGTAGCAAGAACTATAGCTGATTTAGAAGGAAAAGAAAAGATAGAATTTAATCATGTTGCAGAAGCAATTCAATATAGGTCTTTAGATAGATATAATGCGATAGAAGAAGGTGGCAAGCCATAATGAAACCAATAATAATTGAATACTCAAGTAATGAATATCCGGAGAGATTAAGAAAGATTCAAAATCCACCTTCAAGACTATATGCATTAGGGAATATAAAACTTTTAGATGAAATAGGAATTGCAGTAGTTGGCTCAAGAACAAATACACAATATGGTGAGAAGATGTGCAAAAGGTTTGTAAAAAAATTAATAGAATACAATATTAATATAATAAGTGGACTTGCTTATGGGATAGATAGTATAGCACATAAGAAATGCTTGGAAAATTTCGGAAAAACGATAGCAGTATTGCCATCTGGATTAGAAAATATTTGTAGACTTACAAATAAAGAAATATTCAATGAGATATTACAAAATAAAGGACTTATTATATCAGAATATGAAAACAATGTTAGTGCGGATTCAAAAAAGTTTTTGGAAAGAAATAGAATTGTTGCTGGCCTTGGATTAGGAACTCTTGTTGTAGAGGCTGGATATAGAAGCGGGACAAGTGTTACTGCAAGATTTACAGTAGAAAATGGTAACTCATTGTTTTGCATACCAAGTAGTTTAGAAAATATAAAAGGAAAGACTACTAATTTATTGATACAACAAGGTGCTAAATTAGTGATTTCAGCAGAAGATATTATAACAGAACTTTCTAGAACTAATCCTAATATAAGATTTATAAAAATGGAAAATAAAAGTGCTAAAAATTTTCTTAATGTAGAACCAGAACTGCAAAAAGTTTTTCAAATTATAAATAATGAACCTAAAGATATTAATCAAATAGCGCGAAGAACTAGAATTCCTGTAAGTGAAGCAAATTATAAGATTATGATGTTACAAATAGATAATAAAGTAATAGAGTTACCAGGACAAAGATATATAAGAAATGAAGGTGAAGACTAAAATGAATACTAGAAAATTCGGAATAATAGGAGAAAAGATAGCTCAAGGATATTTAATTAATAAAGGGTATGAAATACTTGAAAACAATTATTATACAAGAAGAGGAGAAATAGATATTATTGCAAAAATAAATAATACTATAAGTTTTGTAGAGGTAAAAACAAGAAATAATCTTGAATATGGTTCTCCTGCGATGGCTGTTAATGGAGTTAAAAAGAAAAATATAAAAAGTGCTGCCAAAATATATATATGCCTTAAAGATTTATATAATTATGATATTAGATTTGATGTTATAGAAATTATTATCAAAAATGGTAAATGCAAAATAAACCACATGGAAGGAATAATTTAACTAAACTTGACAAGATGCTTAAAAGTTGGGTATAATAGGCAATGAAAGGAAGCTGAAATGAATATATTTGAAGAAACAAAAAATATAATGAGAAAATATAATATAAAAGCTAATAAAAGTTTAGGACAGAACTTCTTAATAAATAGTGAAGTTGTAGAAAAAATAATTGAGAGTAGTGAAATATCTGATAAAGATATGGTAATTGAAATTGGACCAGGTTTAGGAACATTAACTAAATATTTATTAGAAAAAGCAAGAAAAGTTTTGTGTGTAGAACTAGATAGTAAAATGATAAGAATTTTACAAGAGAGATTTTCTAAATACGAAAATTTTGAATTGATAAATGCAGATATATTAAAAGTTGATTTGAATGAAATAATTTGTGAAAATAAAAGAACAGGAAAAATAAAAGATGTTAAAGTTGTAGCAAATTTACCATATTATATTACAACACCAATAATAATGAAATTGTTAGAAGAAAAACTAGATATTCAAAGTATAACTGTAATGATACAAAAAGAAGTTGCAGATAGATTAATTGAAATACCTGGTGGAAAAAATACAGGAGCAATAACACATACAGTATATTATTATTGTGAATCAGAAAAAATAATGGAAGTACCTAATAGTTCATTTATTCCAGAACCAGAAGTGACTTCAGAAGTAATTAAATTGAAGTTAAGAGACAAACCAGCAGTAGAAATTGAAAAACCTAAGGCAATGTTTATGATAATAAAAAGTGCTTTTATGCAAAGAAGAAAAACATTATTAAATGCATTAACAAATACCAAAGTTTTTCTAAATAAAGAAGAAGGTTTAAAAATATTGAAAAAAGTAAAACTGAATGAAAATGTTAGAGCAGAAGAATTATCTATTCAAGATTTTGCTAATATTGCAAAAAGTATTGTGAGATAGAAAGGAAGATAATTAAAATGAGAATAATATTTATGGGAACACCTAATTTTGCAGAAAAATCATTAGAAGCTATATATAATGCTAAACATGAAATAATAGCAGTAGTAACAAATCCTGATAGACCAAAAGGCAGAGGAATGAAAATGGTAGCATCACCTGTAAAAGAATTTGCAGTATTAAAGAATTTGACAATATATCAACCAGAGAAGATTAGAAAAAATGAAGAATTTATTAATACAATAAAAGCGTTAAAACCTGATGTTATATGTGTAGTTGCATATGGAAAAATCTTACCAAAAGAAATCTTAGAGATTCCTAAGTTAGGTTGTATAAATGTTCATGGTTCCTTATTGCCACAATATAGAGGTGCAGCACCGATACAATGGTCTATTATAAATGGAGACAAAGTAACAGGTATTACAACAATGTACATGGATGCAGGAATGGATAGTGGAGATATGATTTTACAAGAAAAAACAGAAATTGATGAAAATGAAACAACTGGTGAATTATGGGATAGACTATCTGGAATTGGAGCAAAACTTTTAGTAGAAACATTAAAACAAATAGAAGCAGGGACAGCACCACGAATTAAGCAAGGAGAAGAATTTACAATTGCTCCTATGCTTGAAAAAGAAATGTCAAAAATAAATTGGAAAGAAAAATCAGCAAAAGAAATAAAAAATCTTGTAAGAGGATTAAATCCAATAATGGGAACATATTCATTCTTTGATGGCAAAAAAATTAAAATTTGGAAAGTAGAAGTTTTGCCAGAAGAGAATTACGATATTGAAAATGGAACAGTTATAAAAGCTGATGCGAAAGAAGGACTATATATAAAAGCAAAAGAAGGAATTATATCAGTTTTAGAAATTCAAGGTGAAAATGCTAAAAGAATGAATATTAAAGACTTTTTAAGAGGAAACCAAATTAAAGTTGGAAGTATGTTTGAATAAAAAATAATAAAAATGTGAATAATGTACCTGAAAGAGAGGTATGTTATGGAAAAAATGATTACACAGCTAAATGAATTTTTAAGCGATTTGGAAATGTTTAATATCAAATTGCAAAATTATCACTGGAATGTTGTTGGAAAAGGCTTTTTTACAACACATGAGAAACTTGAAGAATATTATAATGAAATAAGAGAGCAAATAGATGAAATAGCAGAACATATTTTGATATTAGGATATCAACCAGTAGGAACAATGAAAGAATTTATAGAAAATTCATCTATACAAGAAGCCGGAAATGAAAAGATTAAAACTTTAAATATTGTAGAAGAATTAATTCATGACTTACAAATATTAAAACAAAAATCAATTCAAATAAAGCAAGAAGCGGAAAATAAATGTAATTACGAGACATCTACACTTATGGACGATTATCTGACGAACTATTCTAAAAAAATATGGATGCTTAATGAAACTCTTAAATAAATCATAAAAATAAGAATCACTTAATAAATATAATTAAGTGATTTTTTTTACTTTTTTTACTATACAAAAAAGAAAAATAGTTATATAATGTAGGCAAGTTTGCAAGCAAATGCTTAAAACTTAATAAATGATTGAACACAAAAAAGTGTATAAATTGAAGGAGAGAAAAAATATGGAATTAAAGAAAGTATTAATAGGATTAGAAGGGCTAAAAGCAAAAGGAAACTTAGATGTTGAAATTAATAACTTAGACAGTAATTCAAAAAATATAAAAGAAGGAGATATGTTTGTTGCAATAAAAGGATTTAGTACAGATGGACATAAATACATAAATAATGCAATAAAAGCAGGAGCGAAAGTTGTTATGGTAGAAGAAGGAGCTGACTTAAGTTCAATAGAATTACCTGATGATGTTACATTAATTATGGCAAAAGATACAAGAGAAGCACTTGCAATTTGTAGTTGTAATTTTTACGAAAATCCATCAAAAAAATTCAAACTAATAGGAGTAACAGGAACTAAAGGAAAAACAACTACAACATTTATGATAAAAGAAATTTTAGAAAAAGCAGGACATAAAGTAGGCTTAATTGGTACAATTGCTACATACATAAATGGTAGAATGGTTTCAGAAAGTAGTAGAACAACACCAGAAAGCATAGAGCTTCAAAAAACATTTGCACAAATGGTAGAAGATGGTGTAGAATATGTAGTTATGGAAGTATCATCACAAAGTTTAAAATTACACAGAGTAGATGGATGTGCTTTTGATATAGTATTATTTACTAATTTCTCAGAAGATCACATAAGCGAAAAAGAACATCCAAATATGCAGGATTATTTTGAATCAAAATTAAAATTATTTAAGATGTGTGATAATGGAATAATAAACGTAGATGATATACAAGTAGCAAAGATTCCAAAATTATTTCCTGAAAGTAAAATAATGACATATGGAATAGATAATTATTGTGAAGTACTAGCTAAAGATATAACAATAACAAATTCATATGTGGACTTTAGAGTCAAAATATCAGATAGAAATGAAAGAGTAAAAGTAGACATTCCGGGAAGATTTAGTGTATATAATGCATTAGCAGCAATATGTGTAGCTAAAAAACTTGGAATTCCATCAGATAAGGTAATAGAAGCACTAGCAGAAATAAAAGTACCAGGTAGATCAGAAATGGTACCAAATAAAAAAGAAATACCTATAATGATAGATTATGCACATTCACCAGAAAGCTTACAAAACATTCTATCTGCTGTTAAGAGTTATACAAGAGGAAAAGTAATATCAGTATTTGGCTGTGGAGGAGATAGAGACAAAACTAAAAGACCTATAATGGGCGAAATATCTGGAAGAATTGCTGATTTTACATTTATCACATCAGATAATCCACGTACAGAAAAACCAGAAGAAATTGTAAACGAAATAGAAGCAGGGATAAAAAAGACAAAAGGAAATTACAAAGTAGTAGTAGATAGAACAGAAGCAATAAAAGAAGCAATTGAAATGGCAACAAAACTTGATATTATAGTTTTAGCAGGAAAAGGACATGAGCCATATCAAGAAATAAATGGAAAAAAATATCCTTATGATGAAAGAATTATAGTAAAAGAAATAATAGGATAATAAAATACAAAAGTTAACACAGAAAGGTTGATAAAATTGGGATTTCAAACAAAAACATTATTGTTATCATTTGCAATAACAATAGTATTAGGATTTATAATAGTACCAATATTAAAAAAATTAAAAGTAGGTCAAATAGAAAGAGATGATGGACCAGAGAGCCATTTAAAGAAACAAGGAACACCAACAATGGGTGGAATAATAATAATGCTAGGAATAGGAATAGTAACAATAGCAGCATATATTTATTATAGAACTGTAGATGTAGAATTAGCTAGAAATTTATTACCAATATTAGGGTTAACAATAGGATTTGGAGCTATTGGATTCATTGATGATTTTAAAAAATTAGTATTAAAAAATACTAAAGGATTAAAACCAAGTCTAAAGATGTTAGGATTATTAATAATATCAGTAGTATATATAATATATTTAATAAAAGGATTAAATTTAGGAACAGATACATATATACCTATTTTAAAAGAATATATAAATATACCTATTTATGCATATATACCATTTGCAATATTAGTAATACTTGCAACAACAAATGCAGTAAATTTGACAGATGGAATTGATGGACTTTCTTCAAGTGTATGTACAATAATAATTACATGTTTAACTATAATTGCAACAACACTTGGAGTAAAAGAAATAGTGATATTTGGAGCAATAGTAATAGGAGCAGTTTTAGGATTTTTAATGTTTAATATTCACCCAGCTAAAGTATTTATGGGAGATACAGGTTCATTATTCTTAGGAGGTGTAATATCTGGAATTGCACTATATTTAAAAATGCCACTTATATTATTACTTATAGCATTAATACCAGTAATTGAAACACTTTCAGTAATAATACAGGTTACTTACTTTAAGAAAACAGGAAAAAGAGTATTTAAAATGGCACCAATACACCATCATTTAGAATTATCAGGATGGAGAGAAAATCAAGTTGTAATGCTATTTAGTGTTATCACTTTGATTGTGTGTGTTGTAGGGCTTAAGATAGTATAAGAAAAGGAGAAGAAATGGCTAAGAAAAAGAATAAAATGGAAGGCTTTTCTAAGTTCTTAAATAATTCAGTTGACTTCACACTGGTAATAACGGTATTATTGCTATTATCATTAGGATTAGTTATGGTATTATCAGCAAGTTCACCCACAGCATTACAAAAATATGATAAAAGCTATTACTTTTTTGTAAGACAGTTGATTTTTGCTGTACTTGGATTGTTTGGAATGTATTTCATATCTAAAATAGATTATAGAATTTATCAAAAGTTTTATAAACATGCATGGATTCTTTCTATAATATTATTGATATCTGTTTTTGCATTTGGTAGTGATAGCCATGGTGCAAAAAGATGGATATATATTACAAAATCGCTTTCTTTTCAACCTTCAGAGATAGTAAAATTTTTAATAATAATATTTTATGGAGGAATACTTGTAAAAGATAGAGATGATTTAGGAAAGTTTTGGAAAGGATTAGTAAAACATATTTTGTTTTTAGTACCAATAATAGCTTTACTATTATTAGAGCCACATGTAAGTACATCAATGGTAATAATAATTACATGTTGCATTATGATGATAATGGCAGGATGCAAATTCTGGCAGTTCCTAGTTTCAGGAATAGTAGCGGTAGGAGGCATTGGTTCTATTGCAACAGTATTGTATATGGCAAGTGCTAAATTTCAAGAAAAATTTCAATATATTGTAACAAGATTTATAACATTTACAGACCCATGGAAAGATGCAACAGGAGATGGATGGCAAATAATACAAAGTTTATATGCTATAGGTTCAGGAGGATTATTTGGAGCAGGATTAGGAGAAAGCAAACAAAAATATTTATATTTATCAGAACCACACAATGACTTTATATTTTCTATAATAGCAGAAGAATTAGGATTTGTTGGATGTATTCTGGTATTTGTACTATTTGCAGTATTTATATGGAGAGGAGTGCTAATTGCAATGAAGGCACCAGATATGTTTGGGAGTTTAGTTGCAGTTGGAATTACATCATTAGTTGGTGTGCAGGCTATTATAAATGTGGCAGTTGTTACATCTTCAATGCCTGTTACAGGAATGCAATTACCATTCTTTAGTTATGGTGGAACGGCATTATTTATATTGCTCTGTGAAGTTGGGGTATTGCTTAGTATATCTAGAGCTGGAAATAAATAAAAGGGTTGTAGTTTGAGAAAGGAATGAAAAAAATGAGAGTTATAGTTGCAGCGGCAGGAACTGCAGGACATATAAATCCAGGATTAGCAATAGCAAATAAAATAAAAGAAGAAGAACCAGATTCAGAAATAATATTTATAGGAACAAAAAGAGGATTAGAAAATGATTTGGTTCCGAGAGCAGGATATGAATTAAAAACAATTGAAGCATATGGATTAAGCAAAAAGATTTCGATAGAAAATTTCAAAAAAATGTATGCAACTTTAATGGCAACAGGAAAGGCTAGAAAAATAATAAAAGAATTTAAACCAGATATAATTGTTGGAGCAGGAGGATATATTTGTGGACCAGTGGTATGGGCAGCTAATAAAGAGAAGATACCAGTTGTATTGCACGAAAGCAATGCATTTCCTGGCAAAGCAGTAAAAATGTTAGCACCTAAAGTTAATACAGTTTTAATATCTTTTGAAGAAGCACGTTCAAGAATACCCAAGGCTAGAAATATAGTATGTACAGGAACTCCTGTAAAAATATCAAAAAAAGAGTATACTGTTGATGAGAAAAATAAGATATTAAATAGTCTAAAAATAAAAGAAGATTTACCAATTGTATTGATATTTGGAGGAAGCCAAGGAGCTCAAAAAATAAATGAAGCAGTTATTGGAATATTAGAGAATCAAATGAATAAAGACTATCAAATTATTTGGGCAACAGGGCCAAAACAATTCGAAATAATAAAAAAGAAATTATCAGATAAAAAAATAGATATAGAAAATGTAAAAAACGCAAAAATTTTGCCATACATATATAATATGGAAGAAATAATGAATATTTCTAATATAATAGTTGCACGAAGTGGAGCAATGACAATAACAGAAATATCAAATTTAGGAAAACCTTCTATATTAATTCCATTACCAAATGTTAGTCAAGATCATCAACTATATAATGCTAAAGTATTAGAAAATGTTGGAGCAGCTAAAATTATATTAAATAATGAACTAAAAAAAGAAAACTTAGAAGAAGAAATTGAAAAAATAATAAAAACACCTAAATTGATGCAAGATATGGAAGAAAAAGCGCTTTCTAAATCAGTAAAAAATGTACAAGAAAAAATATATAAAGAAATAGAAAAATTAGTAAGGTAAAAAGCCTAGAAAGGAAGCAACATGGAAATTCAGAATACAATAATATTCTTAATACTAATTGATGTAATAATTTTAATAATCAGTGAAATATTAATGAAGAAATATCTAAAGAAAAAAGTAATGTTTCCAAAAACTAGATTAATTAAAAGTTCAGGAGTAACAAATGATGATTTAGACATTAATAATAGTGTGTTTTTACATATGACTGATGGAATAATTGCCTTTGATAGAGATGGAAAAATAATACTAATAAATCCAGCGGCTAAGAAATTAATGAATGTCTTACCAGAACATACTACATTTGATGACATTTTTGGAAGACTTCATTTAAATATAAACTTAGAAAAAATTATTTATTTAGAAAATTGGACAAACACAGAAGAAAGATTTCAAATTGAAGACAGATTTGTTAATACTTATTTTGCACCATTTAAAAAAGAAAATGACAGAACAGTTGGTGTAATTGCGGTTATACAGGACATAACAGAACATGTAAAATTAGATAATATGAGAAAAGAATTTATAGCAGATGTATCACATGAATTAAAAACACCAATCACATCAATTATGGGATATGCAGATACATTACTAGAAGAGGAATATGATAAAGAAACACAAAGTAAATTCTTAAACGTTATAGCTTCAGAAGCAAGAAGAATGGCAAAACTAGTAACAGACCTATTAACACTTTCAAGAAACGATAGTAATAGAACAGTAGTAAAAAAAGAACAATTTGATTTAGGAGAACTAGTAAAGAAATGCCAAGATAAATTAGCAATAGAAATAAAGAAGAAAAACCATGAAGTCAAATCTTTTGTTACGGCAGATGTACCACCTGTTTATGCAGATAAAGACGATATAGAAAGAATCGTTTTAAATATTCTAACAAATAGCATAAAATATACAAAGGAGAATGGAGAAATTAAAATATATGTTGGTTTTGTGTATAATGACGCATATATAAAAATTTTTGATAATGGGATTGGAATTCCGGAAGAAGACCTAAATAGAATATTTGAAAGATTTTATAGAGTGGACAAGGCTCGTAGCAGAGAAATGGGCGGAACCGGTCTAGGACTTTCTATTGCAAAAGATTTACTAGATAGAAATGGTGGAAGTATAGATATTAGAAGTGAGGTAGGAAAAGGCACAGAAGTTGTAATAAAAATTCCAACAAAAACAAAAACGGAAAAAATAAATGCAGAAAGATAAAACTTTTAAAAGGCTGTTGAAAAAAGGTTTAAAATAAGGTATAATATTTTAAATAAAAAACGTAAGATTAAGAAGGGAAGAAAAATGAAATCAACTTTAAGAGAAATTATAGAATGGTTAATATGTATAATAATAGCAGTAGTATTAGCACTATTAGTAAGATATTATATTGGAACACCAACAATAGTACAACAAACATCGATGACTCCGACTTTAAAAGAAAATGAAAGACTGTGGTTAAATAGATGGGTAAGAACAATTAAAGAAATGCCTAAAAGAGGTGATATTATAACATTTGAAGCACCAAGTGTAATAAAAACAGCAAGTGAAAGTGTAGATTTAAAAAATCCAAAAGCACAATATGAAAATGAACCACAAGGAATATTAAATAAATTCACATATTATGTATTAGAAAATGGAAAAAAGAGCTATATAAAAAGAGTAGTAGGATTGCCAGGAGATTATGTTGAAATAAAAAATGGCGGAGTTTATATAAATGGCGATAAATTAGAAGAAGATTATTTAAAAAGTGGAGTAGTAACAGACATGATACAAGGAGGAAGAGAAGAAGGAGCATACAACAAATTTACAGTTCCAGAAAATTGTGTTTTTGCATTAGGAGATAATAGAACAGGAAGCATAGATTGTAGGTCATTTGGATGTATTCCACTAGAAAAAATAGAAGGAAAAGTATTATTTAGGTTTTGGCCATTTTCAAAATTCGGAGGAGTAAAATAAAAATTGTTTAATAACATATTAGGAAATGATAGAAATAAAAAAATATTAGAAAAAACAGTAGAATTAAGAAAAACATCACATAGCTATATATTTAGTGGAGCTGAAGGAATTGGAAAAAAGTTAATAGCAAAAGGATTTTCAAAAAAGATATTATGTTTAGATGACAAAAAAGATGAATGCAATTGTAAATCTTGCATTGAATTTGATTCTGATAACAATCCTGACTTTCAGTTAATAGAATCAGAAGATGGAAAAATAAAAATAGAGAAAATAAGGCAAATGCAAAGAAAAGTTGCAGAAAAACCTATAATATCTAAAAATAAAGTATATATAATAAATGATGCAGATACAATGACAACAGAAGCACAAAATTGTCTATTAAAAACATTGGAAGAACCACCAGAATATATAACTATAATATTAGTATGCTCAAATGACGGAAATTTGTTAAGTACAATAAAATCTAGATGTACCAGAATACAATTTGAGCCAATATCAAATAACGAAATAAAACATTATATAGAACAACAAGGACAACAAATAAGTGATAATATTGTAGAATTATCACAAGGAAGCATTGGAAAAGCTATACACTTAAACGAAAAAAAGGAAATATATGAAAACATAGAGAAAATTTTATTAAATATGCAAACTAAAGATTTAATAGATATTGTACAAATGTCAGAAATAATATATAAATCTAAAGAGGAAATAAACTCAATACTGGAATATATAAATGTACTATTATTAAAATTAAGCAAGCAAAATATAAAATATATAAAATGTATAGAAACTGTTGAAGAAACTAAAAGAAGACTAAAGGCTAATAGTAATTATGATATGTGTATTGATTATATGATATTTACAATGTGGCAAAACTTAATGAGAAAATAAATGGCTTATAGAAAGGACAAATATATGAAAAGAATAATAGGAGTTAGATTCAAAAGATTAGGAAAAATATATTTCTTTGACCCTAAATGGCTAGAAGTAAAGAAAGGTGAAAACGTAGTTGTAGAGACAGCACAAGGAGAAGAAATTGCAGAAGTAGTTATTCCTAATAGAATGATAGACGAAGAGAAATTAGCAAATCCTCTAAAAAAAGTTTTAAGGTTAGCATCTACTAGAGACTTAAAACATGCAGAAGACTGTAGAAAAAAAGAAAAAGAAGCATTTGAATTATGTAATAAAAAAATAAAAGAACATAAATTAGAAATGACGCTAACAGATGTAGAATATAAATTTGATAATAGCAAAATATTATTTTATTTCACTGCTGATGGAAGAATAGATTTTAGAGATTTAGTAAAAGATTTAGCAGCTGTGTATAAAACAAGAATCGAATTAAGACAAATAGGAGTAAGAGACGAAGTAAAAAGAATCGGTGGTAATGGAGTTTGTGGAAGAGAATTATGTTGTTGTTCATTTTTAAATGATTTTGAAACTGTTTCAATAAAAATGGCAAAAGAACAAAATATCTCATTAAATCCATCAAAAATTTCAGGAAATTGCGGAAGATTAATGTGTTGTCTAAAATATGAACAAGAAGCATATGAAGAAAAATTAAAGAAATTACCTAATATAGGAGCAATTGTAAAAACACCAGAAGGTCAAGGCGAAGTTGATGGAGTAGAAACTTTAAAAGAAATTGTAAAAGTGAAAATAAAAGATGGAGAAATATACAAGTTCAAAAGATTTGAAACTAAAGATATAAAAGTTATAAAAGATGTTACGAGAGAAAAAAAAGCAGAAGAGGAAAAAGAATTTCAAAAAGAACTGAAGGAATTAGAAAATTTAGAAAGAAAAGATTCAAAGTTAAAAGAAAACTAAATGAGAGGTGGTGAAAAAGATGGCATATAAAATTCAATGTGACAAATGTATTAGTTGTGGTGCATGTGCAGCTTCATGTCCAGTAGGGTGCATATCACAAGGCGAAAACTGTTTTGAAATAGATGCATCAGCATGTATAAGTTGTGGAACATGTGCAGGAGTTTGCCCAGTTGAAGCTCCAATCGAAGAATAGAAAATAAATTCACAAAAATATCCTCCTTTGTATATTATATAAAGGGGGATAAAAATGTTTTGCAGAAGATGTTATAGAAATATGCAAAATTGGGATATTACAGCAGAAGAATTTAGAATAAAAATCATGCAAGGAGCAGTTATAATAGATGTTAGAAGTAGACAAGAATATAGAGAAGGGCATTTAGAAGGCGCAATAAATATACCTGAATTCGAAGCAAGAAATAGAATAACAAAAGAAATATTAAATAAAAATCAATTAATATTAATTTATTGTCAATATGGTGGTAGAAGTAGAAACGTATGCAGACTGATGAGAAAAATAGGATATAACAATGTATATAATTTATATGGTGGACTAGAAATGCTTTAGTAAAATGACTAAGTATTCATGTGATTGATAATAAAGAAAAGATATGATAAAATTGCTCGGGTGAGAAAATGGATATAGAAAGAATAGGAAAAGGTACAAAAACGAAAATAAAATATTATAAAGAAATAGATTCAACACATATTCACGCAAAAGAAATTCAACAAGATGGTGATTGTGTCTTAATTGCAGAAATACAAACAAACGGAATTGGAACTAAAGGAAGAATATGGCATACAGGAAAAGAAAATAATATAGCAATGACAATAATAAAACATCCTGAATGTAAGGTAGCAGAATTAAAAGGTCTTACGATACAAATAGCAGAAAAAATACAAGAAGTAATAAAAGAATTGTATGGATATGAATTAAAAATAAAAATGCCGAATGATTTAATTTTAAATGGAAAAAAGATATGTGGAATTTTAACAGAAGTTCATACTCAGGGAGAAAAAATAGAATATTTATTAATAAGTATTGGCTTTAATGTAAATGAAGAAGAATTTAGTAAAGAATTAATCGAGATTGCTACATCATTAAAGAACGAATATAAAAAAGAATTTGATAGAGAAGAGATAATAGTAAATATAATAAATGCAATAAACGAGTTATAATTTATAAAATGATGAATAGAATATATCAGGAGGCTAATATGGATGGAATAATAAGTATTATAAAAGGAGTTACTATATCAATTATATTTACATTGATATGTTTATTAATATTTTCACTAGTGTTGGCATACACAAATGTAAGTGAATCATTTACTGCACCAGTAATAATTATAGTTACAGCAATAAGTATATTTGTAGGAAGCTCCATAGGAAATTTAAAAATGAGGAAAAACGGGTTATTAAATGGAGCATTAATAGGAGGAATATATTTAACAACATTATATTTAATATCAGGACTTATCAGTAAAAATTTCACATTAACATTACAATCAACAATAATGATAATATCAGGCATGATATGTGGGATGTTTGGGGGAATAATAGGAGTTAATAAAGGCTAATATATATTAGCTTTTTTATATAGTAGGAAAGTTCTCTTTGCAGGAGAACCTTCTGTATTAGATAAATATGGCGAGTATTAGATTTTCTTAAAATTTGCATTTGATAGAAAATCTTAGACTCGTTTTTTTATTTAATAAAAAAATCAATAAAAATAGTTGATATTTTTAGAAAAATAGGGTAAAATCTATACAGACTAAAGGAGGAAAGCTATGATAACGTTAGAAGATGTAATAAAAGATGAGGAAGTTGAAGCATTTGTAAAAGCTTCACAAAAACAATTAAATGCATTAGGTTATACAGAACACTCATATAGACATATAGGAATTGTATCAAAAAGAACAGGAGAAATTCTGCAAAAATTGGGATATGATGAAAAGACAGTTGAATTAGGAAAAATAGCAGGATATTTACATGATATAGGAAATTGTGTAAATAGAACAGATCATGCACATAGTGGTGCAATATTGGCGTATAATATTTTAAAAGAAATTGGAATGCCGGCAGATGACAGAACAGAAATAGTTATGGCAATCGGAAATCATGATGAGGGAACAGGAACTGCTGTAAGTGATATATCTGCTGCATTAATATTAGCAGATAAATCAGATGTACATAGAGATAGAGTTACAAATACCAATATGTCAACATTTGATATCCATGATAGAGTTAATTATGCTGTTACTGATGCTAATTTAGAAATAGATGCAGAGTCTAGAAAAGTAATATTAAACTTAACTATTGATACTCAAATCTGTCCAGTGCTAGATTATTTTCAAATATTCATGGATAGAACAATGATGAGTAAATATGCTGCAAAATATTTGCATATATGGTTTGAATTGGTAATAAATGGAACAAAGCTATTATAAAAGGAAAGGAACGATAATAAAATGAAAAAGGTAAAAATAACAACAATAATATTAGCAATAATATTAGTCACAATTGTCTCATTTGGTGGTGTATATATACAAACACAAAATAGAATGGAAAACAAGATAAAAGCATACACTTATGGAAGGGAATTAAAGGGAGAAAGACAACTTGAATTAAAGGTATCAACTGCAAGTGAGAATAACAATAGTAGTGAAAGTACAGATACTAGTGAAAGTGAAGATACAACAACTCAAGATAATTTAACGCCAGAAAATTATGAAATTGTAAAAAATACAATTGAAAAAAGATTGAAAAGTTTAAGGACTCAAGATTATACGATTTCACTTAACAAAGAAGATGGAACAATCACGGTTGAATTGCCAGAAGATGATAAGACAGATGATTTAGCATATTATTTAACAACATCAGGAAAGGTAGAAATAAAAGAAAAAGATACAAGTACAGAATTGTTAAATGAAAATATGGTAAAAAAAGCACAATATACATATACATCAAACTCTGATGGAGAATATCAAGTGTATTTAGAGATAGTATTAACAAAAGATGGACAAGCTAAAATCGAAGAAATTCAAAAAGATTATGCAATTTTAAAAACTGATGTAGATGCTGCTGAATCAGCACAAAAAAGCGAAGAATCAACAGATAATAAAGAAAATGCTGAAAGCAAAGAAAACACAGATAATACAGACAATTCAAATAATGAAGAAAAAACAGAAAAAACAGAAAATACAGAAGAAACAAAGAAAATTGCAAAATTATCTGTAGCAGGAAATGAATATGATATTGAAAAAATCGAAAAGAATGTGATAAGAGCAAAAATAGGTTCTCAAACTTCAAATAATACAACAGTAAATAACAATGTTTCAAAAGCAGCAGAGTTAGCTATGTTAATAAATTCTGGAAAATATCCAGTAGATTATAAAGTACAAAACAATAGATTTGTATATTCAGATATAACACATACACAACTAATATATGCAGCATTAGTAGTAGCAGCATTAATAATTATAGTATTCATAATATTTATTGTAAAATATAAAACAAAAGGTTTACTTGTAAGCATATCATGTGTAGGATTTATAGCATTATTTTTCTTGTTGTTAAGATATACTAATGTTACAATTTCGATAGAAGGAATTGGAGCAATAATACTAACAATGATAATTTATTTAAAATTAAACCAAATGATATTAAGCAAAACAAAAGTAATGGATGTTGTTAATGAAGCTGTAAAAGCAACATATAAAAATCTATTCTTAAAATTAGTACCAGTAATGATTATAACAGTTGTATTCTGCTTCTCAGGATGGACAAACTTAAGTAGCTTTGGAATGATAATGTTCTGGGGACTTGCATTATTAGCATTATACAATGTAATTGTAACAAAAACATTATTGAAATTAAATGAAAACAAATAGGAGGCAAGACATGAAAAAGAAAAATATAAAAATTATTGCAATAGCAATAATGTCACTAGTTATTCTTGCAGGAATAGTAGTTGTAGGAATATTTGGATTTAATAAAGAGCTTAGATATGGACAAGGTCAAGTTATAAATGTATATGTTGAACAAATGGTAGACGTAACAAACATAAAAAAACTTGTAAATGAATGTTTAGCTGGAAAAACTAATATGGTGCAGACTGTAGAAATTTATCAAGACTATGTTACTATAAAAGCAAAAGAAATAACAGAAGAACAAAAAAATAATATTGTAAACAAATTAAAAGAAAATTATGAATTTTCACAAACAGCAGAAGATACAACTATAGAAAATGTTGCAGCAACTAAATATATAGATATTTATAAAAAATATATTGTACCATTTGCAGTTTCAGGAGTTATCGTTTTAGCTTATATAGTTATTAGATATCATAAAAAAGGAATCTTAAAAGTTTTAGGAAGAACAATAATTATACCTGTTTTTGGAGAACTATTTTTACTAAGCATAATTGCAATAACAAGAATACCAGTTGGCAGATACACACCTGTACTAGTTATAGCAATGTACATAACAAGTATAATGATGGTTATAAGAGAAAATGAAAAATAAATTTATTAGACTGCTTTAGGCTCAGACTTAGAGCAGTTTTTTTATATAATATGAAGCTAGAATCACTAGCTTTTTGAGATTTTGTTGTGTTGACCAGAAACTAAAATAGGGCGAGAGCAAATATAAGAAAGGAAGTAATAAAATGGAAAAAAGAAAAGATTATATAAGTTGGGATGAATATTTCATGGCAATAGCAAAGTTATCAGCAATGAGAAGTAAAGATCCAAACACACAAGTAGGAGCATGTATAGTAAGCGATGATAACAGAATCTTATCAATTGGATATAATGGAGCACCAAACGGATTCGATGATGAAAGATTTCCATGGTCAAGAGAAGGAGAAAATCTAAATACAAAATATCCATACGTATGTCATGCTGAAATGAATGCAATATTGAACTATAGAGGAAACAAAAAAGACTTAGAACATGCAAAAATATATGTGGATTTATTTCCTTGCAATGAATGTGCAAAAATAATAATACAATCAGGAATTAAAGAAGTAGTGTATTTGTCAAATAAGTATGCTGATTCAGAAAATAATATAGCTTCACGCAAACTTTTTGATGAATGTGGTGTTATATACAAAAAATTAGAATTAAATGGAGAAAAAAATATAAATATTATAATATAGAAAATAGAGAAATTTACCTAAAAGTATTGACATAAATGCAAAAACATTATATAATAGATGAGCATGAAATATAGCGTTGAAGCTGAATGTGGCTACACTCTTAGAGTGGAGGGAACTTCAGTGGAGTATGTCTTGGCTAGACCAGGCGGTAAGTTTAATAAAAAAAGCACTTATCCCAGAATCATCATGCGAATTTTTGGGATTTTAAAATGGGAATAAACAAAACACCCGGACGTGTTATAACTTGCCAACGCGTAATTTTAATAAACAATATTATTTTAAGGAGGGAAAATTACAATGGCAAAAACAGTTGTATCAAGTGAAAAAATTAGAATAAGACTAAAAGCTTATGACCATGTAGTTTTAGATCAGTCTGCTGAAAAGATAGTAGATACTGCTAAGAAAACAGGAGCAAAAGTATCAGGTCCTATTCCATTACCAACACAAAAAGAAATCGTAACAATCTTACGTTCTCCACACAAACACAAAGATTCAAGAGAACAATTCGAAATGAGAACACATAAAAGAGTTATTGATATTCTTTATCCAACACAAAAAACAATGGATAGTTTAATGAAACTAGAACTACCAGCAGGTGTTGACATCGAAATAAAAAACTAGTTTCAAATATATAAAGATTAAAATCGAAAACCACGCTGATAAGTAATAGATGGTAATTATAAACAAGTATCACTAGGCAAGCGAGGAGAAATTTTCGAGGCAGTACTTATGTACGGCGAGAAAATGACGACGAAGCTTAACAATGCGAGACGCAGTTTAGAATTAGCAGATCAGCCAATAGGAGGAGAAATAAAGATGAAAAAAGCATTAATAGGAAAAAAATTAGGAATGACTCAAATATTTGATGAAAATGGAACAGTTATTCCAGTAACAGTATTAGAAGCAGGTCCATGTGTAGTTGCTCAAGTAAAAACATTAGAAAATGATGGATATGAAGCAGTACAATTAGGATTTGGAGAAGTTAAAGAAAACAAATTAAACAAACCAGAAAAAGGACATTTTGCAAAAGCAAATGTTGCAGCAAAGAAACATTTAAGAGAATTCAGACTAGATTCAATAGAAGGAATCAAAGTTGGAGACGAATTGAAAGCAGATGTATTTGCTGAAGGTGATAAAATAGATGTACAAGGAACATCAAAAGGAAAAGGATTCCAAGGTGTAATAAAAAGACATGGTCAACATAGAGGACCAATGGGACATGGTTCAATGTATCATAGAAGACCAGGTTCAATGGGACCAACATCAACACCAGGAAGAGTATTTAAAGGTAAAAAACTTCCAGGACATATGGGAAGAGTTACAGTTACAATCCAAAACTTAGATGTTGTAAGAGTAGATTTAGACAAAAACGTAATATTAGTAAAAGGTAGTGTTCCAGGACCAAAAGGAGCTATCTTAAAAATAAAATCAGCTGTAAAAGCTATATAAGGTTATAGAAAAGGAGGAAATACGAAATGCCAAAAGTAGATGTATATAACATGCAAGGTAAAAAAGTTAGTGATGTAGAACTAAGTGCAGCAGTATTTGGAATCGAACCAAATGAAGCAGTTGTACATAGTGTATTAGTAAACTACTTAGCTAATCAAAGACAAGGTACACAAAGTACAAAAACAAGAGCAGAAGTTCGTGGTGGTGGTAGAAAACCATGGAGACAAAAAGGAACAGGTAGAGCAAGACAAGGTAGTATACGTGCTCCACAATGGATTAAAGGTGGTATTGCATTAGGTCCAAAACCACGTTCATATAAATATAGAATAAATAAAAAAGAAAAACAACTTGCAATAAGATCATTATTAAGTGCAAAAGTATTAGATAATGAATTGACAGTTGTTGATAAATTAGAAGTTAAAGAACCAAAAACAAAAATAATGGCAAAAGCTTTAACAGATTTAAAAATAGAAGGAAAAACATTAATAATTTTAACAGAAAACAATGAAAATGCTTACTTATCAAGCAGAAACATTGAAGGTGTTAAAGCAATAAGATTAAATATGATAAATGTATTTGATTTATTAAACTGCAGTAAATTAGTATTACCACTAGATACTGTTAAAAAATTAGAGGAGGTGTATGCCTAATGTTACCAGAAGAAGTAATAATAAGACCAGTAATAACTGAAAAAAGCAATGATGAAATGCAAGCAGGAAAATACACTTTCGAAGTTAACAAAAAAGCAACAAAAGTTGATGTAGCAAAAGCAGTAGAAAAACTATTTGAAGTAAAAGTATTAAATGTTAACACAATGATAGTAAAAGGAAAAACAAAGAGAGTTAGATATGTTGAAGGAAAAACACCAGATTGGAAAAAAGCTATTGTTACAATAGATATCAACCCAGCTGATAAAACATATCTTGGAAAAGGTGGAAAAGCAGTTAAAGTTTCTAAAAAATATAAGGATTCTATTGATGAGTTCATGGGAGCATAGATAGTTCAAAAAATAATAGCAATCTTGCTTCGTTGAAATTCATTCAAAACGCGGTTACATACACCACGTATGCGCCCTTGCCTTTTGAATAAATTTCGCCTAGCAATATAACTATTCTTTTTCGAACTAAGTTTGCTTAGAAATATCGGGAAAGAACCCGGAAAATAAAGAATATCTGCAAGTGGAGCAGGAAAAAATCCACAAAATATAGAGAAGAGTTTGCATTAAAAACAAATATTACAAGGCAGATGAACGAGAAAACCGGAAACGTACACATAGTACGTTGAGGATTTTCGAAGTGAAATCTAACACAGTAAGATTTGGAATTTAATGTGAACGAGAAAGGAAAAAGAAATGGGAATAAAAAGATTTAAAGCCTATACACCATCAAGAAGAAATATGACAGTTTCTGATTATGCAGAAATTACTAAAAAGACACCAGAAAAATCTTTATTAGCAAAGAAAAAGAAAAATGCAGGAAGAAACTCATATGGTAGAATAACAGTAAGACATCAAGGTGGAGGAAATAGACAAAAATATAGAATTATAGATTTTAAAAGAAATAAAGATGACATGGAAGCAACAGTTGTTGGAATCGAATATGATCCAAACAGAAGTGCTAACATAGCATTAATCAAATATGAAGATGGAACATTAAATTATATTATAGCACCACAAGGTTTAAAAGATGGAGACAAAGTTGTATCTGGTGAAAAAGCAGATATTAAACCAGGTAACTGTTTACCAATATCAAATATACCAGTTGGAACATTAATTCATAATATTGAATTAAATCCAGGTCAAGGTGCAAAATTAGTAAGAGTTGCAGGACAAAGTGCACAATTAATGGCTAAAGAAGGAAAATATGCTCATGTAAGATTACCATCAGGAGAAATGAGATTAGTTTTAGCTAGATGTAGAGCTACAATAGGTGTAGTTGGAAATGCAGAACATGAAAATGTTAAATTAGGAAAAGCAGGTAAAACAAGACATTTAGGAATTAGACCAACAGTTAGAGGTTCTGTAATGAACCCAGTAGATCACCCACATGGTGGAGGTGAAGGTAGAGCTCCAATAGGACACGCAGGACCAATGACTCCTTGGGGTAAACCAGCTCTAGGATACAAGACAAGAGATTCTAAAAAGAAAACAAATAAATTTATAGTAAAGAGAAGAAAGTAGAATAGGAGGAAAATCATATGTCAAGATCAAGTAAGAAAAAACCTTTCATAGCTCCAGAATTAATAAAAAGAGTAGAAGCTATGAATGAAAGTGGAAACAAAGAAGTAATCAAGACATGGTCAAGAGCTTCAACAATTTATCCACAAATGATTGGACACACAATTGCTGTTCATGACGGTAGAAAACATGTGCCAGTATATATTACAGAAGAAATGATAGGTCATAAATTAGGTGAATTTGCTCCTACAAGAACATTTAAAGGTCATGCAGGAGAAAAAACTACAAAGAAATAAAAAATTAATTTAAGGAGGGAATTGTAGTGGAAGAAACAGCAATAATGGAAGCAAAAGCAACATTAAGATATGCTAGAATATCTGCAAGAAAAGTAAAAATCGTTGCAGACTTAATAAGAGGAAAAGATGTTGATGAAGCTTTAGCAATCGTAAAATTTACACCAAAAGCATCATCAGTGATAATAGAAAAATTATTAAAATCAGCAATTGCGAACGCTGAAAACAATCATGATATGAAACATGAAAATTTATATGTTGCCGAAATATATGCAAATCAAGGTCCAACATTAAAGAGAATAAGACCTGCAGCAAAAGGTTCAGCAGTTAGAATTAGAAAAAGAACAAGTCATATAACAATAGTTTTAAAAGAAAAGGAGGCATAATTTAGATGGGACAGAAAGTACATCCAACAGGTGTAAGAGTTGGAATAATAAAAGACTGGACAGCTAAATGGTATGCAGATTCTAAAGATTTTGCAGATTATTTAGTAGAAGACCAAAAAATTCGTAAATTTTTAAAGAAAAAATTATACGCAGCTGGAATTTCTGATATCGAAATTGAAAGAACAGCTAAAATGATTAAAGTTAATGTTCATGCAGCTAAACCAGGAATAATAATTGGAAAAGGTGGAGCTGGAGCAGAAAGCTTAAAAGCAGAATTAACAAAATTAATAGGAAAAGACATAAATATAAACATAGTTGAAGTTAAAGCAATTGATACAGATGCACAATTAGTTGCAGAAAACATTGCAGGACAACTAGAAAGAAGAATTTCATTCAGAAGAGCTATGAAACAATGTATGCAAAAAGCTATGAAATCAGGTGCTTTAGGAATAAAGACAGCAGTATCTGGAAGATTAGGTGGAGCTGACATGGCCAGAACAGAATTCTACAAAGAGGGAACAATTCCACTACAAACTTTAAGAGCTGATATTGATTATGGATTTGCAGAAGCAGATACAACATATGGAAAAATCGGTGTTAAAGTTTGGATATATAAAGGAGAAGTTCTTCCAGCTAAAAAAGTGGAAGGAGGAGACAAATAATGCCATTAATGCCTAAAAAAACAAAATATAGAAAAATGCAAAAAGGTAGAAATAGAGGAAAAGCAACAAGAGGAAATAAAGTAACAGATGGAGAATATGGAATACAAGCTGTTGAAGCTGGTTTAATAAAAGGAAACCAAATAGAAGCAGCACGTATTGCAATGACACGTTATACAAAAAGAGGTGGAAAAGTTTGGATTAAGATATTTCCAGACAAACCAATAACACAAAAACCAGCCGGAACTCGTGGTGGTAAAGGTAAAGGTAATGTTGAATATTGGGTAGCAGCTGTAAAACCAGGTAGAGTTATGTTCGAAATAGCAGGAGTACCAGAAGCAACAGCTAGAGAAGCCTTGAGATTAGCTATGAATAAACTACCAATCAAAACAAAATTCGTAGCAAAAGAAACTGTAAGCAAGGTGGGTGATAGTGATGAAGATAAATAAAATAAGAGAAATGTCTTCACCAGAATTAGAAAAAGAATTAGGTGAACTAAAAACAGAATTATTTAAATTAAAATTTAGTTTAGCTACAAATGGATTAGATAATCCAATGAAAATCAAAGAGGTTAAAAAAGACATAGCTAAAATAAATACTGTATTAACAGAAAGAAAAATAGCAGAAGCTAAGGCTTAGGCTTAAAAATAGACACGAATTTGATTAAAGGGTAATCAAATGACCAAAAGTAGAAGGAGGTATAAGACCTATGGAAGAAAGAAATCTTCGCAAAGTTATGGTAGGAACTGTTACATCTGACAAAATGGATAAAACAGTAGTTGTTTCAGTAGAAACAAGTGTAAGCCATAAAATGTATGGAAAAACAGTAAAAAGAACATACAAATTAAAAGCGCATGATGAAGAAAATAAATGTGAAATAGGAGATAAAGTAAAAGTAATGGAAACAAGACCACTTTCTAAAGATAAAAGATGGAGAGTAGTTGAGATTCTTGAAAAAGGAGGAAAATAAGTCATGATACAACAACAATCAATATTAAAAGTTGCTGACAATACTGGAGCAAAAGAAATTATGTGTATCAGATGTATGGGTGGTTCATATATGAAAACAGCCAACATCGGTGACGTAATAGTTGCCTCTGTTAAAACAGCAGCACCTGGTGGAGTTGTTAAAAAAGGTGATGTAGTTAAAGCTGTAATAGTAAGAACAAAACAAGGGCTAAGAAGAGCTGATGGTTCTTATGTAAAATTTGATGAAAATGCAGCAGTAATAATCAAAGATGATAAGACACCAAAAGGAACACGTATATTTGGGCCAGTTGCAAGAGAATTAAGAGAAAAGGATTATATGAAAATATTATCATTAGCACCAGAAGTTCTATAAGATGATATAATTAATAAACAAAGAAGGAGGTTAAACTCAATGAAAATAAAAAAAGGAGATACAGTCCAAGTTTTATCTGGAAATGATAAAGGTAAAAAAGGAGAAGTATTACAAGTTATGCCTAAAGACTCAAAAATAGTTGTAAAAGGAGTAAATGTTAGAAAAAAACATATTAAACCTAGAAAACAAGGAGAAGAAGGCGGAATAATCCCAGTTGAATGTGCTGTTAACAGTTCAATTGTTAATGTAGTATGTCCAAAATGTGGAAAAGCAACAAGAGTTGGATATAAAATTGAAGATGATAAAAAAGTTCGTGTTTGTAAAAAATGTGGAACAAAAATAAAATAAGAATTGAAAGGAGGAATAACTAGAAATGGAAAAATTGAGAGAACAATATGAAAAAGAAGTAATTCCAGCATTAATGAAAAAGTTTGAATATAAATCAGTTATGCAAGTTCCAAGACTTGATAAAATAGTTATAAATATTGGGTTAGGAGATACAAAGGAAAACCCAAAATCATTAGAAAATGCAATGAATGACTTAACACAAATTACAGGTCAAAGACCTATGATAACAAAAGCTAAGAAATCTATTGCAGCATTCAAATTAAGAGAAGGAGCAAACGTTGGATGCAAAGTTACATTAAGAAAAGATAAAATGTATGATTTTGCAAATAAACTATTTAACGTAGCACTTCCTAGAGTTAGAGACTTTAGAGGTGTTTCTGCAAATTCTTTTGATGGTAGAGGAAATTACTCTATGGGATTAAAAGAACAATTAGTATTCCCAGAAATCGAATATGATAAAATTGATAAATTAAGAGGAATGGATATCATATTTGTAACAACTGCTGAAACAGACGAAGAGGCAAAAGAGCTATTAAAATTATTAGGAATGCCTTTCAAAGCGTAAATTTTAAGGAGGAGAAAAAATAATGGCTAAAAAATCATTAAAAATAAAACAAGCTAGACCACAAAAATATGCAACTAGAGAATATAATAGATGCAAAATTTGTGGAAGACCACATGCTTATATTAGAAAATATGGAATTTGCCGTGTATGTTTCAGAGAATTAGCACACAAAGGTGAAATTCCAGGTGTAAAAAAAGCAAGTTGGTAATATACAATTTGAACAATAAAAAAGAAGAAATATAACAAAGGGAATTGTAATCCCAGACATAGATAAAGGAGGGAAAGTAAATTGAACATTACAGATCCAATAGCAGACATGTTAACAAGAATAAGAAATGCTAACAGTGCAAAACACAAAACAGTTGATATTCCTGCATCAAAAATGAAAACAGCAATAGCTGAAATTCTATTTAAAGAAGGATATATCAAATCATTTGAAATAATAAACAATGAAACTCAAGGAATCATAAGAGTAACATTAAAATATGATGAAAAAGGAAATAGAGTAATCGACGGAATAAAAAGAATCAGTAAACCAGGATTAAGAGTATATGCTGGAAAAGAAGAACTACCAAAAGTATTAAATGGCTTGGGAATTGCTATAGTTTCAACATCAAAAGGATTAAAAACAGATAAAGAAGCAAGAGAAGCTGGAATTGGTGGAGAAGTATTAGCATATATTTGGTAATAAAATATAAAGAAATTTTGAAAAAGGGTAATCACTAGTTCATACGGGTAGGGGACATATCTTGTCCTAAGAGAAAAGCCGGTGAAAAAGATGTGTACCCTGACAAATAACAGGGAAAAATTAACCTAATCGCGAAAATACTAATATAAGTAAAAATAAACGTTAGGCGAACGCCCTACAAAAAAAGGAGGAAGAAAAATGTCAAGAATAGGAAATAAACCTATCGCAGTACCAGTAGGTGTAGAAGTTAAAATAGACGGACAAAAAATAACTGTAAAAGGACCTAAAGGTACACTAGAAAGAGAAATACATAAAAATATTTCTGTAGAAATGGAAAACAACACTATTAAAGTTACAAGACCAAATAACGAAGCTCTAAATAGAAGTTTACATGGATTAACTAGAACTTTAATAAGCAATATGATAGAAGGTGTAGAAAAAGAATACACAAGAGAATTACAAATAAATGGTGTAGGTTATAGAGCACAAAAACAAGGAAATAACTTAAACCTAACATTAGGATATTCTCATCCAGTAATTTTTGAAGCACCAGAAGGAATTACTTTCGATGTACCAAATCCAAATACTATAATCGTAAAAGGTATAGATAAGGAATTAGTTGGTCAAACAGCTGCTAATATTAGAACAAAAAGACCACCTGAAGTATATAGAGGTAAAGGTATTAAATATGCTGAAGAAGTTATTAGACGTAAAGAAGGAAAGACAGGTAAATAATAATTACTAAGTTTAGAAAGGAGTTAAAAATGGTTAGTAAAACAGATAGAAAACTAGAAAGAAATAGAAGACATGCTAGAGTTAGAACTAAAGTATCTGGAACAGCAGAAAGACCAAGATTATGTGTATACAGAAGTAATACAAATTTATATGCACAAATCATTGATGATGTTGCAGGAAATACATTAGTATCTGCTTCAACATTAGATAAAGAAATTAAAACAAAAAAATCTAATATCGAAGCAGCCAAAGAAGTTGGAGCTTTAATCGCAAAAAGAGCAGCTGCTAAAAAAATAACAACTGTAGTATATGATCGTAGTGGATACATATACCATGGAGTTGTAAAAGCATTAGCTGAATCTGCTAGAGAAGGAGGATTAGAATTCTAATGGAAGAAAATAAAATGCCAGAATTAAAAGAAAAAGTAGTAGCTATAAATAGAGTAGCAAAGGTTGTAAAAGGTGGTAGAACATTCAGATTTAGTGCTGTTGTAGTTGTTGGTGACGGAGCAGGACATGTAGGAATCGGAAATGGTAAAGCTGCTGAAGTTCCAGATGCTATCAAAAAAGCTATTCAAGAAGCTAAAAAGAATTTAGTAGAAGTTCCAATTGTTGGAACAACAGTACCTCATGAATTTGTAGGAAAATTCGGTAGTGCAAAAGTTATGCTAAAACCAGCTGCAGTTGGTACAGGACTTATAACTGGAGGAAGTGTTAGACCAGTATTAGAGCTTGCAGGATACAAAGATGTACGTACAAAAGTTATCGGAACAAACAATCCAAGAAACGTTGTATATGCAACTATTGAAGGTTTAAAGAGTATGCAAACAATTGAACAAGTAGCTAAAAAGAGAAATAAAAAAGTAGAAGAAATAATGTAATTAACTTACACATTAGAAAAAATGTGTCACTTAACAAAAAATAAGGAGGTGCAAAAAATGAAATTAGGAGAATTAAGACCAGCTGTTGAGAAAAAAGATAGAAAAAGATTAGGACGTGGTATTGGTTCAGGTAATGGAAAAACTGCAGGAAAAGGACATAAAGGACAAAATGCAAGAAGTGGTGGAGGAGTTAGAAGAGGCTTCGAAGGAGGTCAAACACCATTATATAGAAGATTACCAAAAAGAGGATTTACAAATAGAAATTCTAAGAACTACACAGAAGTAACATTAACAATGTTAAATAAGTCAAAAGCAACAGATGTAACAGCAGAAAGCTTAGTAGAAGAAGGAATAATCGGAAAAATAAATGATGGAATCGTAGTTTTAGCAACAGGAAAATTAGAGAAAAAATTAAATGTAAAAGCAAATAGATTTACTGCAACTGCTAAGGAAAAAATCGAAGCCCTAGGCGGAAAGGCAGAGGTGATTTAGTTGTTTAAAACGATAAAAAACGCTTTAAAAACACCGGATGTAAGAAAAAGACTATTATATACATTAATTCTTATTGTATTATTTAGACTAGGATGCTATATAACAGTTCCTGGTGTAAATACAATAACATTAAATGAAGCAATGAGTTCAAGCAACGGAATTGCAGGATTTATAGACATAATTTCAGGAGGAGCTTTCTCAAGATTCTCAATATTTGCAATGTCAGTAAGTCCATACATAACAGCATCAATTGTTGTTCAATTATTAGCAATGATTATACCATCTTTAGAAAGACTTGCTAAAGATGGAGGAGAAGAAGGACAAAAAATAATGAATAGATGGACTAAGATTATAACAATAATCTTAGCTCTAATCGAAGCTATTGGAATATACCTATCATACAGAAAATCTGGAATATTTATCAATGAAGGATGGTTGACAGGAGCACTAGTAGTTGCATCATTAGTAACAGGAACTTCTCTATTAATGTGGCTTGGAGAACAAATCACAAGCAAAGGAATTGGAAATGGTATATCAATGATAATATTCATAGGAATTATATCAGGATTACCAACAGCTGTAACAACTATATGGAATCTAATTGTTACATCATCAGGATTTAGTACAATTGGATTAATTACATCATTAGGAATTATAATTGGAGCAATTATTTTAGTAGCAGGAGTTGTATTTGTACAACAAGCTGAAAGAAGAGTTCCAGTACAATATTCTAAAAAAGTTGTAGGAAGAAAAATGGTTGGAGCACAAAATACATATATTCCTTTAAAATTAGCTATGGCAGGAGTAATGCCAGTAATCTTTGCATCATCATTTATGACATTCCCAGCAATGGTAATTTCAATGTTTGCAGATGTACAAAATTTATCAGGATTTTGGGCAGGAGTTTATAAATTCTCAATTGCTACATCATCTTCAAGTGTTGGATGGGGATATTCATTAGCAAATGCAATAGTATACTTGTTATTAATAGTAGGATTTACATTTTTCTATACTTATGCTACATTTAATCCAGCAGAAGTATCTAATAACATTAAGAAAAATGGTGGATTCATTCCAGGAATAAGAGCTGGAAAACCAACAACAGATTATTTATCATCTATAATAGCAAAACTAACAGTATTTGGAGGAGTTTTCTTGGCAGTAATTGCTATACTTCCAATGCTATTAAGATTCACAAGTTTGAATGTTTCATTTGGTGGAACTTCAATATTAATTGTTGTAGGTGTTGCACTAGAAACAGTACAACAATTAGAATCACAATTAGTAATGAGACATTATAAAGGATTTTTAGAATAAAAAATTGCACTTATCGAAAGATAAGTGTATTTTTTTGCAAATTAATTGACAAACTAAACAAAATAAGCTAAAATATAATTGCAAAATTACGAAAGAAAGCCTCTAAATATTTAGAGGCAACTATTTTTTCGAAAAGAGAAAGGATGAAAGAAAAATGAATATTATTATGTTAGGAGCTCAAGGAACAGGAAAGGGAACTGTTGCAGGTTTAATAAGTGAAAATACAGGATGGCCACAAATATCAACAGGAGATATATTTAGAAAAAATATAAGTGAAAAAACAGAATTGGGAGTTGAAGCTGAAAAGTATATATCAAAAGGAAACCTAGTTCCAGATGAAATAACAGTACCAATGGTAGAAGACAGATTAACATGGGAAGATGCAAAAAATGGGGTTATTTTAGACGGATTTCCAAGAACAATAGAACAAGCTGAAAAGCTAGATAAAATATTAGAGAAAAAAGGAGAAAAAATTGATTTAGTAATTAATTTAGTTACTCCAAAAGAAGAAATTATTGATAGAATGTTAACAAGAAGAGTATGTACAAATCCAGAATGCAAAGCAACATATAATATCAAATTACATCCACCAGTAAAAGAAGGAATATGTGACAAATGTGGTGCTCCACTAAAGCAAAGAGATGACGATTCAGATCCAGAAGCAATCAAAAGAAGACTAGAGATATATGAAGAAAAAACAAGCCCATTAGTAGAATATTACAAAAATAAAGGAGTTTTAAGAACAGAAACAGTAAGTATATCAATAAATCATATGGGAAAAGATGTTGCAGAAGAAGTAGTAAGAGATATAAAAAAATAAAAGGTTAAAATCAGAAAGGAAGCGTAATAAATGGTTACAATAAAATCTAAAAGAGAAATCGAACTAATGAGGGAAGCAGGACGTGTAACAGCGCTGACACATAAAGCAATAGAAGATGCCATAAAACCAGGAATGACAACAGCTGATATTGATAGAATTGCAGAAGAAACAATGAAAAAATATGGTGCAGTTTCAGCAGAAAAGGGATATGACCCAGGAATAAGAGGTGTTCCTCCATATCCTGCTGCAACATGTATATCAATAAATGATGAGGTAATACATGGTGTTCCATCAAATAAGAGAATAATAAAAGACGGAGATATTGTAAGTGTAGACTTAGTAGCTTTGAAAAATGGATATAATGGAGATGCAGCAAGAACTTTTTTAGTAGGAAATGTATCAGAAGAAGCAAAAAGATTAGTTGAAGCAACAAAACAAGCATTTTTTGAGGGAATAAAATATGCTAAAAAAGGAAACAGAATAGGAGACGTTTCACATGCAATTGGAGAATATATAAAATCACAAGGATATTCTGTAGTAAGAGAATTTGAAGGCCATGGAATTGGAAGAGATATGCATGAGGAACCAGAAATACCTAATTATGGTAGAGCTGGCAGAGGAATAAGGCTTGAACCGGGTATGACTTTAGCAATAGAACCAATGGTAATACAAGGAAAACCAGACATATGGGAACTAGAAGATGGATGGACAATTGTAACACAGGATGGAAGCTTAGCTGCACACTATGAAAATACAATTTTAATTACAGAAAATGAGCCGGAACTATTGACAATACTATAAAAATATTATATAATGTATGAGTTAATACAAAAAAATAGAATATTATGGAAAACTTATGTGCAAAAACCATATGTTTTCTTCATAAATAAAGCTCTTTAAAAAGGAGGTAAATTAATTTGGCAAAAGAGGATGTAATAGAAGTAGAAGGTACAGTCGTTGAAACTCTACCAAATACAAACTTCAAAGTTGAACTTGAAAATGGACACCAAATACTAGCTCATATTTCAGGAAAACTAAGAATGAATTATATTAAAATTCTACCAGGAGATAAAGTAAAAGTAGAACTATCACCATATGATTTAACAAGAGGAAGAATTACTTGGAGAGCAAAATAAAAGTAAACAATCAATTAACCCAAATATAAAATATTAGGAGTGTAATTTATGAAAAAATTTATAAATTACATAAAAGTAAAGGAGGGGAATCGAATGAAAGTAAGACCATCAGTAAAGAAAATGTGTGACAAATGTAAAGTAATAAAAAGAAAAGGTGTAATTAGAGTTATATGTGAAAACCCTAAACACAAACAAAGACAAGGGTAACCTAAAGTTTATAACACAAATGAGGTAGCGGCTGTTAGACTTGAAAAAGTTTACATATCAAATTTGTGTTTATATATATGTCCAAAATAAAACTTAAAGACTAGCAAGAGCTAGTGCATTTCACCTTTAAGTTAAAATAGGACAACACTTAAATAAAATTCAAACAAAAAAGAAAAATTTGGAGGTGTAAAAACATGGCTCGTATAGCAGGAGTAGACTTACCTAAAGAAAAAAGAGTAGAAATAGGACTTACATATATTTATGGTATAGGAGTATCTAGTTCAAATAAAATCTTAGCAAAAGCTGGTATAAATCCAGATACAAGAGTTAAAGACTTAACTGATGAAGAAGTTAATAAAATAAGAAAAGTTATTGACGAATCATATAAAGTTGAGGGTGACTTAAGAAGAGAAGTTTCACTTAATATAAAAAGACTAACAGAAATTGGATGCTACAGAGGACTAAGACATAGAAAAGGTCTTCCAGTAAGAGGACAAAGAACAAAAACTAATGCTCGCACAAGAAAAGGTCCAAGAAAATTAGTAAGCAAATCTAAAAAATAGAATTATAAATCAAAATATATAAAGTTGATGAAATAAACATCAAACTCTAATTAAGGAGGGAAAATAAAGACATGGCAAACAAAAATGGAGTTAAAAAACCAGTTGCTAGAAGAAACAGAAAAAACATCGATAAAGGTGAAGCTCATATTCATTCTAGCTTTAACAATACAATAGTTACAATTACAGACACAAAAGGAAATACAATTTCATGGGGGAGTGCTGGAGGACTAGGATTTAAAGGTTCAAGAAAAAGCACACCATTTGCAGCAGGAGAAGTTGCAGAAACAGCAGCTAAAGCAGCAATGGAACACGGATTAAAAACTGTTGAAGTATATGTTAAAGGACCAGGAGCTGGAAGAGAAGCTGCAATAAGAGCACTTCAATCAGCAGGTCTTGAACTAAGCAGTATTAAAGACGTAACACCAATCCCACATAATGGATGTAGACCACCAAAAAGAAGAAGAGTATAATTATAAAGAATTTATAAACCCTATGTGAAACATATCTTGTCACAAAGGGAATACATAAGGGAAAGATGTGTCCCTAAAAAACCAAAAAAAGTATAGTAAATAGAAAGAGGTGTAAATAAAAGATGGCACGTTATACAGACGAACAATGTCGTATTTGCCGTAGAGAAGGACAAAAATTGTTCTTAAAAGGTTCAAGATGTTATTCTGATAAATGTAGTATATCTAGAAGAAACTATGCACCAGGACAACATGGACAAAAAAGAGCAAAACTTTCTGAATACGGAACTCAATTAAGAGAAAAACAAAAAACAAAATCATACTATGGAGTTGGAGAAAAACAATTTAGAGGATATTTCCAAATGGCATCTAATAAAAAAGGAGTAACAGGTGATAACCTATTACAAATATTAGAAAGCAGATTAGATAATGTTGTTTACAGACTAGGATTTGGAGCTTCAAGAGCACAAGCTAGACAATTAGTAAACCATGGCCAATTTGAAGTTAATGGAAAGAAAGTTGATATTCCATCATACTTAGTAAAAGCTGGAGATGTTATAACAGTAAGAGAAAATAAGAAAGAAAATGCAACAATTAAAGCTAATGTAGAGGCAAATGCAGCAAGACCAGTTCCAGCATGGTTAGAATTAAATAATGAAACTTTAAGTGGTAAAGTAGTAAGATTAGCATCTAGAGAAGATGTTGATATTCCAGTTGAAGAGCATTTAATAGTAGAGCTTTACTCTAAATAGTTTTTAAAATATTAGGAGGTAGAAATGATAGAATTTGAAAAGCCAAATATTGAATGTCTAGAGGTTGATGATGCAAATAATTATGCAAAATTTGTATGCGAACCATTAGAAAGAGGATATGGGGTAACAATAGGAAATTCATTAAGAAGAATATTACTTTCTTCATTAACAGGTTGTGCAATAACAAGTATAAAAATAGAAGGTGTATTACATGAATTTTCAAGCATACCAAATGTTGTAGAAGACGTTCCAGAAATTATAGTAAACTTAAAAAATGTTAGACTAAAATTTGCTGAGAACGAAGAAAAAGTTATGAGAATTAACTTTAAAGGAGAAGGAGAAGTTACTGCAGCAGATATTGTAACAGATGGTACTGTAGAAATTTTAAATCCAGACTTACATATAGCAACTGTATCTGAAGGTGGACAGTTGATAATGGAATTGACAGCAGATATGGGAAGAGGATATTCCCCTTCTGAAAAGAACAAGAAACCTAATCAAGACATATCTGTGCTTCCAATAGATTCAATTTATACACCAGTAAAAAAAGTAAATTATCAAGTAAAAAACACTAGAGTAGGCCAAATGGTTGATTATGATAAATTAATTATAGAAGTTTGGACAGATGGAAGCTTAAAAGCTCATGAAGCATTAAGCTTAGCTGCTAAAGTAATGACAGGTCATTTAGAATTATTTATAGATTTATCAGAGGCAACAAGAAATACACAAGTAATGATTGAGAAAGAAGAATCAAAGAAAGAAAAAGTATTAGAAACTTCTATTGAAGACTTGGAATTATCTGTACGTTCATTCAACTGCTTGAAAAGAGCAGGAATAGCTACAGTAGAAGATTTAACAAATAAATCTGAAAGTGATATGATGAAAGTTAGAAATTTAGGTAAAAAATCATTAGATGAAGTAATTGCAAAATTACATTCATTAGGACTAAATTTTGCCGAAGAAGATGAATAAAGGAAGGTGAAAAGAGTTGGCAACAAATAGAAAATTAGGTAGAACAACTGATATAAGAAATGCTATGTTAAGAACATTAACAACAGACTTAATATTACACGGAAAAATCGAAACAACAGAAGCAAGAGCTAAAGAAGTAAAAGCCATTGCTGATAGCATAATATCATTAGCAATAAAAGAAAAAAATAATTTTGAAACAGTAGATGCTAAAGTTGTTAAAGCAAAATTAGATTCTAAAGGTAACAAAGTTACAGAATTAGTAAAAAGCAAAAATGGTAAAGAATATTTAAAAGTTGTTAAAGAAGAAACAACCGAAAAAAGACAAAAAGATATGCCATCAAGATTAAATGCAAGAAGAAAAATGATGACAAAAATAAATAAAGTAAAAGACGAAAACGGAAATAATATAGACTTAATAGCAAAATTATTCGATGAAATTGCTCCAAAATACGAAGGTAGAGTTGGAGGATATACAAGGATAATAAAAGCTGGTCCTCGTAGAGGAGACGGAGCAGAAGTAGCTATATTACAACTTGTTTAGTAAAAAAATTGAATATAAATTATCAAGAGTGGAGTAGAGAACGGCTCGTTAATCCCACAGCAACCTATCATAAAGACAAGGTGCTAAAACCGTCAAAGCAAATGGCTTTGAGTGATGATTAGAAATAAAATAAACTCTTAGCAGAAGCTAGGAGTTTATTTGTTATAGAAAGGTTTGAAATATATGGATGAGATAAATAAAATAAAAGAGATAAAAAATATGGTAAAAATAGTTAATATAGGAATTATAGTTTTTTTTGGAAGTATTGCATTTTTTAGCTTTATAATTTCTCCATCTAAGTCTGCTATAGAGACAAGTATAGGACTTATCATATTTGCAATAATATTACAAATAATTAATATGACAATGTATATGACAATTAAATTATATTATAAGATTTCATATTCTAAAATTGATATTAACTTATTAAACCAAGAATATGAAAGAGAAATTGAAGGAATGCCACCTCCAGCAGTGGTATCATATTTGTACAATAGAAATATTGAGGTTTTTAGAGATTATACAGCAACTATTTTGAATTTATATGTAAAAAAATATATAGTAATTTCTGATTTTGAGAACAATGTTAAAATAAATATAGAAAAAAGTAAAGATTTATCAAAATTACAAAGTCATGAGAAATATGTATATGATTGTATTTCTGGACAAAATAAGTTTGATGAGGAAAAATTTAAAAATCTAATACTTGAAGATATTGAAAATGAAGAGCTAATGAAAAAAGTAGAAATAGATTATCCACATATACTTAATACTTTAATGATATTGATAATCTTGGCATTAAATATCATTTATATATTAATACAAGTAGTCTTATCTAGCAAAATTGAATTAGATGATATTATTTTTGGATTATTAATATGTGATATTATGATAGCTGGATGTTATAAAAAAATCTACCAAATTATAAAGAAAAAATTCTTTACAGTATATAGATTACAAAATAAGGGTAAAGAAGAGCTAAAGAAAATAAAAAATTTAAAAAATTTCATGAAACAATATACTTTAATATATGAAAAAGATATTGAGTATGTAATGACTTTAGAAGGTTATATACCATATGCATTATCATTGGGAATTTCAAAAAAAATAGAAGAATATATCAGTAACAATGAAAAATATAGAAATTTGATATATGGAGAAAGGAGTTAATTATGAAAAAATTTTATTTTACATCTGAAAGCGTAACAGAGGGACATCCAGATAAATTATGTGATTATATTTCAGATACAATATTAGATGAAGCTTTAAAACAAGACAAATATTCTAGAGTGGCTGTAGAAACATTTGCATCAGCAAATCAAATAACAATTGCAGGACAATTAACTACAAATGCTAAATTAGATATAGAAAAAATAGTAAGAGATAGAATTAAAGAGATAGGATATGATAATGCAGAATTAGATATGGATTATAGAACATGCAAAATTGATATTAATATCACAAAACAGAGTTCTGATATAGCACAAGGTGTTGATGTTGGTGGTGCAGGAGATCAAGGAATAATGTTTGGATACGCATCAGATGAAACAGAAGAATATATGCCTTTTGCAATTTCAATGGCACATAAATTATCAAGAAGACTAGCAGAAGTACGTAAAACAGGTATATTACCATACCTTAGACCAGATGGAAAAACACAAGTAACAGTAGAATATGAAGGAAACACAGTAAAAAGAATTGATACAATATTAATTTCTACACAACATAATGATGGAATAGATATGGATGCATTAATAACAGATATTAAAGACAAAGTAATAAATGAAGTAATACCACAAAAATATCTAGATGAAAATACAAAATATTATATTAATCCAACAGGAAGATTTGTAATAGGAGGACCTTTAGGAGACACTGGATTAACAGGGAGAAAAATAATAGTAGATACATATGGTGGATATGCACGTCATGGTGGAGGAGCATTTTCTGGAAAAGATGCAACAAAAGTAGATAGAAGTGCAGCATATATGTTACGTCATATAGCTAAAAATATTGTTGCAAATGGGTATGCTAAAAAATGTGAACTTCAAGTAGCATATGCAATTGGTGTAGAACAACCAATGTCAATATTTGTTGATACTTTTGGAACAAATGCAATACCAGAAGAAGAAATAGAAGAAAAAATAAGAAATAAATTTGATTTAACTCCAAAAGGAATTATAGAATATTTAGGATTACGTGAGCCAATATTCACAAAAACAACAAACTATGGACATTTCGGCAAACCAGAATTACCTTGGGAGAAAGTAATAAAAATGTAACAAAAATTTAAAAATTACATACTATAGCCATAAGGAGGAAAAGGGTATGGGGAATTTTATTATAAATTCAGTACTTTGGACATTTGCTCTTTATGGCTTATTTGAATTAATTAAACAAATAATATATATGTGTACATATACAAATCTAAAGGAAGATGGAATTTACGTAATAATTGCTGCAAAAAACCAAGAGGAAAAAATAGAAGGATTTTTGCGTTCAATTATGTTTAAAATATTATATGGAAAAGAAGAAGAGATAAAAGACATAATCGTTACAGATTTAAGTTCTAAAGATAAGACAAAAGAAATTATAGAAAAAATGGCTAAGGATTATGAATACTTAAAGGTTTCTAATTGGAAAGAATGTAAAGATATTATTGATAACATAGACAATAACTAGAAATTATGATATAAATATAGGTTATAAAAAGTAATAAAAAAAGAAGGAATATGAATGATGTTAGAAAAATGTACAATATGTCCTCATAAATGTGGAATAGATAGAACCAAAAATATAGGAAGATGTAAATCAACTGATAAAATAAAAATTGCATTATATTCAACACACAGTTTTGAAGAACCATGTATTTCTGGCAAGAATCGGTTCTGGAACAATTTTCTTTTCTAATTGTAATATGAACTGTATATTTTGTCAAAATTATGAAATAAGCCAATTAGGCAAAGGAAAAGAAGTAACAATAGAAGACCTAGCAGATATAATGTTAAAACAACAAGAAAAAGGTGTAGAAAATATAAATTTAGTAACACCTACAAGTTATGCATTACATATTATAGAGGCAATAAAACAAGCAAAAAGCAAAGGATTGGTAATTCCAATAGTATATAACACAAATGGATATGAAAATGTGGAAACATTAAAATTACTAGAGGGATATATTGATATATATTTACCGGATTTAAAATATTACTATAATGAGTTAGGAAAAAGTTTTTCGAAAGTAGACAATTATTTCGAGATTGCAACATCAGCAATAAAAGAGATGTATAGACAAGTGGGTGTACCACAATTAAACAAAAACGGAATAATGAAAAAAGGATTAATGATTAGACATTTAATTTTACCAAATCAAACAGAAAATAGTAAGCAAATTTTAAAGTGGATAAAAGAAAATTTAGATAATAATATATATGTAAGTATAATGGCACAATATTTTCCAACATATAAAGCCAAAGAATTGGACGAGTTAAATAGAAAGCTAACTAAAGAAGAATATGAAGATGTTGAAAATTATTTATATAAATTGAATTTAGAAAATGGGTATATTCAGGAACTTGGAGAACATGAAGAAGAATATGTGCCAAAGTGGGATTACTAATGTAACTTTTTTGTAAAAACAATTTACAAGCAAAAATTATTATGATATATTAAAAATGTAAGGAAGGGATGAAAAATGAGAATAGAAGAACCATGGATAAAAGTAGAAAAATTTGATGGAAAAAAAATAATGAAAAGATTAGAGCGTGCTTGTAGAACATGTTATCGTACAGAAGGCGTAATAACAGATGATAGTTATAAAAGAATATTAAATAATTGTATAACAGCAGGACATGAATCAGTATTAGAACATGAAAAAATAACAGTAAGAATATATAATGATATAGGTTCGTATAAAGATCTTACAAGACACAGATTTGCTAGCTTTTCAGTAGAATCAACTAGATTTTGCAGTTATAATAAAGATAAATTTGGAAATGAAATCACATTTATAAATCCACAATATATAGAAGATCCACAAACATATGAAACATGGAAAGAAACTATGCAAAATATTGAAAAATCATATATAAAAATGAAAGAATTAGGAGCTTCAACAGATATGTGTAGAGAAGTATTACCACATTCAACTGCAGCAGAATATACTATGACAGCTAATATTAGAGAATGGAGACATATTTTAAGTTTAAGAACAACAAAAAATGTACATCCATCAATTAGACAAGTATTAATTCCATTATTAAAATATTTTCAAGAAGAAATGCCAGAACTTTTCGGAAAAATTGAATATGATAGAGAATTTAAAACAGAATATTATGCTAATTTATCAGTAGAAGAGGAATTTTAAAAGGAGTGCAAAAAAATGTTAAGTATAATAGTAGCAAAAGCAAAAAATAATACAATAGGAAAAGAAAACAAATTATTATGGTATATACCAGATGATTTAAAAAGATTCAAAAATTTAACAACAAACCATAATATAATAATGGGAAGAAAAAGATTTGAATCATTAGGAACAATATTACCAGATAGAAAACACATTGTATTTAGTCAAAATCCAGATTTTAAAGTAAACAATGAAAACGTAGAAATTGTTCATTCTATGTTACAAATACAACAATACATAGAAGATGAAAATGAAAACTTTGTTATAGGTGGTGCAATGATATATAATTTATTGATGCCATATGTAACCAAAATGTATGTAACAGAGATAGATAAAGACTTTGAAGGAGATACATTTTTCCCTAGAATAAATAGTGATATTTGGGAAGAAGTTAGTAGAGAAGAAGGACCAGAAGATTCAAAAAATAATTTTAAATATGAATATGTAACTTATAAAAGAAAATAAATAAAATTAATAGCTTTGGGCAAAATATAAAAAAAGGAGATTTTTATGTTTAAACCTAAAGCTATTTATTTTGAAAAAGAAATTGTAAATTATCCATTAGGCATTCAGTTAATGGAACAATATAAAGAAATACCAAAAGTAGAAATAAAAAACCATAATAATATAGAAGAAATGCGCAAAAAACAAAATTCAGAATTTGTAAATATGAAAAGTAATTTGATTATAGGAGTAAGAAAAACACATAAATTTGTTGAAAATTATAAAACATCAGATTACTTAGTTCCATATACCTCATCAGGATGCACAGCAATGTGTATGTATTGCTATTTAGTCTGCAATTATAATAAATGTGCATATTTAAGATTGTTTGTAAATAGAGAGCAAATGTTAGAAAAAATAATAAAAGTAGCAAAGCAAAGTGAAAAACAATTAACATTTGAAATTGGCAGCAACAGTGATTTGATTTTAGAAAACACAATTACAGGTAACTTAGTCTGGACAATAGAAAATTTTGCAAATACAGAAAAAGGACTTTTAACATTACCTACTAAATTCGAGATGGTTGATAGCATTTTACCATTAAATCATAATGGCAAAATAATAATTAGAATGAGTGTAAACCCAGCAGAGATTATAAATAAAGTAGAATTTGGAACTTCAAGACTAAAAGGCAGAATAGAAGCAATAAACAAATTAGTAGAAGCGGGATATAAAATTGGGATATTAATAGCTCCTGTAATATTAGTAGAGAATTGGCAACAGCTTTATACAGAATTAATACAAACTTTAAATTCCGAATTATTAGAAAAAGCAAAGAAAATGGCATTTTTTGAAATAATATTTATGACATACAGTTATGTTCATACTAAAATAAATGAAGAGGCATTTCCAGAGGCAATTAATTTATATGATAAAGAAATTATGACTGGAAGAGGAAATGGAAAATATGGATATAAAGAAAAAAATAGAATAGAAGCAGAGAAATTTTTAAGGGAACAAATGAATAAATATTTTCCTAATAATAGAATCGAATACGTGGTTTAATACTTGACATTACAGGAAAATCATAATATACTTTAAGCAGGCTTTGGAGAAGATTTCCAAGCTTGCTATTTATGTGTTTGAGCATAAATAATAAAAACAAAAAGGAGGCTAAATTCAATGAACAACTTAATTGAAATTAGATGGCATGGAAGAGGCGGCCAAGGTGCAAAAACAGCTTCACTATTATTAGCAGATGCAGCATTTAATACTGGAAAATACATTCAAGGATTTCCTGAATATGGACCAGAAAGAATGGGGGCACCAATCACAGCATATAACAGAATAAGTGACAAACCAATCACAATACATAGTAATATATATGAACCTGATTATGTAGTAGTTGTAGATGACACACTATTAACATCAGTACCTGTAACAGCAGGGTTAAAAAAAGAAGGGGCAATTGTAATAAATACAACAAAGAAACCAGGAGAACTAAAAGAATTATTAAAAGGATATGACGGATCAGTATACACAATTGATGCTAGAAAAGTATCAGAAGAAGCATTAGGAAGATATTTTCCTAATACACCGATGCTTGCTGCAATTGTAAAAGTTGCAGGTGTTATGACAGATGAAGAATTACTTGAAGATATGAAAACTTCATTTAAACATAAATTTGCTAAAAAACCAGAAGTTATTGATGGAAACATGAAAGCATTAGAATTTGCATTAAAAGAAGTTACTAAAATACAATAAATCAAAAGGAGGAAAAACAAAATGACAGAAATTAATCCCAAAACACCTATGGAAGAATTAACAATAGGTGGAAATATATATTGTGCAGGAAATGCAAGAGAATTTAAAACAGGAGATTGGAGAAGCATGAAACCAATTTGGATAAAAGAAAAATGCAAACAATGTGGATTATGTTTCCCTGTATGCCCAGACAATTCAATTCCGGTAGGAAAAGATTTAAACAGAGGAGAATTTAATTATGATTATTGCAAAGGATGTGGAGTTTGTGCTAAAGCTTGTCCATTTGCAGCAATTGAGATGAAAGAAGAAGGAGTTTAATTTAAACGATATAACAATATTTGTTTAAATTGTAAATAGGAAGGAGACAAAAAATGAGTATAAGAGAAAGATTAAGTGGAAACGAAGCAACAGCAATAGCAATGAGACAAATCAATCCAGATGTAGTTGCAGCATTTCCAATAACACCATCAACAGAAATACCACAATATTTTTCAACATTTGTTGCAAATGGTGATGTAGATACAGAATTTGTTGCAGTAGAAAGTGAACATAGTGCAATGTCTGCAACAATAGGAGCAGAAGCAGCAGGAGCAAGAGCTATGACAGCAACTTCTGCAAATGGATTATCATTAATGTGGGAAATGATATATATAGCATCAAGTTTAAGATTACCAATAGTTATGGCTTTAGTAAATAGAGCAGTTTCAGGACCATTAAATATCCATAATGACCATTCAGATGCAATGGGAGTAAGAGATGCAGGATGGATAATGTTATTTTCAGAAAACAACCAAGAAGCATATGACAATATGTTAATGGCACACAGAATTGCAGAACACAAAGATGTATTATTACCATTAATGGTATGTCAAGATGGATTTATAACATCACATTCAATTGAAAATATTCAATTAGAAAATGATGAAGATGTAAAAAAGTTTGTTGGACAATATAAGCCAGAACACTATTTATTAAATAGAGATGAACCAATAGCTGTTGGACCATTAGACTTACAAGCATATTTATTTGAACATAAAGCACAACAAGCAGAAGCAATGAAAAAAGCAAAAGAAGTAATAAAAGAAGTTTCAGAAGAATTTGCTGAATGGACAGGAAGAAAGTATGAATTCTTCGAAAAATATAAATTAGATGATGCAGAAATTGCAATAGTATGTATGAATTCAACTGCAGGAACAACAAAAACAGTTGTAGATAGATTAAGAGAACAAGGTATAAAAGCAGGATTATTAAAAATAAGAATGTATAGACCATTCCCAGCAGAAGAAATTGCAGAAGTTTTATCACATTTAAAAGCAGTTGCAGTATTAGATAAAGCAGATTCTTTAAATGCAGCAGGAGGAGCTTTATTTGAAGATGTAACATCAGCAATGTATGTAAATAAGAAACAAGTTCCAATGGTAAACTATGTATATGGAATTGGAGGAAGAGACACAACAGAGAAACAATTAGAATCAGTATATACAGATTTATCAGAAATAGCAAAAACAGGAGAAATAGGAGAGCCATATAGATATTTAGGACTAAGAAGGGAGGAAAAGTAAAATGGCATATAATTTAAAAGAAGTAATGGCAAATAAACCCTCAAGATTTACAGAAGGACACAGAATGTGTGCTGGATGTGGTGCGCCAGTAGTAGCAAGAATGATAATGAGAGCCTTAAAAACAGAAGACCATGCAGTTGTAGCAAATGCAACAGGATGTATGGAGGTATCAACATTTATATATCCATATACAGCATGGACAGACTCTTTTATCCATACAGCATTTGAAAATGCAGGAGCAACTTGTGCAGGAGCAGAAGCAGCGTACAAATCAATGAAAAGACAAGGAAAATTACCACAAGATAAAGATACAAAATTCATTGCATTTGGAGGAGATGGAGGAACTTATGATATAGGTTTACAAAGTTTATCAGGAGCAATGGAAAGAGGACATGATATGGTATATGTATGTTATGACAATGGAGCATATATGAACACAGGGATTCAACGTTCATCAGCAACTCCAAAATTTGCAGATACAACAACATCACCAGCAGGAAAAGTAACTCCAGGAAAGATGCAAGTAAGAAAAGACTTAGCAAAAGTTATGGTAGGACATCACATTCCATATGTTGCTCAAACACTTGCAATGAATAATTTCAAAGACTTATACGAAAAAGCAGAAAAAGCAATCTATACAGAAGGACCAGCATTTTTAAATGTTATGGCACCATGCCCAAGAGGTTGGGGATATGCAACAGAAGACTTAATGAAAATAAACAAATTAGCAGCAGATACATGCTATTGGCCATTATATGAAGTTGTAGATGGAAAATATAAAATAACATATAAACCAGCTAAGAAACTTCCAATAGAAGAATTTTTACGTCCACAAAAACGTTTTAAACATATGTTTAAACCTGGTAATGAATGGATGATTCAAGAATTCCAAAGAGTTGTTGATGAGAGATGGCAAGAACTTCTTGACTTGGAAGAGATTACTAATAGAGATGCACGGAAAAAAAGCGGAATAATCAGTGCAAATATAAGGAAAACTTATATTTAATATTAACATAATTAATTTGATTAATTAACATAAAGATGCTATAATATAATTGAAGTAAGCAAAGAGCTTAGGAGGTGGGAAAAATTACTAACTACTTATAACAGGTATATTTACCAGATAGCTATGTACTCAAAAAACAAATAACAACAAAAGGAGAAAAAAACTATGAGAAAGATCAAAAAAATGATGGTAACAGTTGTGACTATGATGGCAATTGCAATGTCTTTAACTGGATGTGGAAATCTGTTCCGGGAAGATGACAAACATGCCACAGTGTCAGTGACAACATCAGATGGGCAGGCATATGTTTTCCAGAGTGTTAACGGTTCAAATTGTACAGTATCAGGAAAAGAAAAGGCATTACATGAGTGTAAATTTAACTTGAATCTGAAAACAGGCGAAACTGCACACATTGTTTTAAAATGTGAGGCTTGTGGAAACGAGCGGGAATTTAATGTGGCAGAACCATGGTCAGACGTCATTTTCTGTGATTGTCCAGAGGAGATTGACGAAAACAACAATGCCAGGGAATATGCAGCAATTGAAGTCTCATATAATAAGAAGGAGGACAAAGAGAGTTAGTAAATAAAAAGCTCACATAATTGTGTGGCGCAATAAAAGCTGGGAGAGAAGGTTATGCAACTTTCTCTCCTAGCTTTTATTTTTTGAAAGATTGCAGTGCACGGAAAAAAAGCGTTTTGAAATGTGCAATATAATTAATCATATTTTTTCTGCTTAAATTAAGTAAGAATTGCATAAATTGTAGAAATTTAGTATAATATTTTTAGAAAAATAAATTATATAAGTAGGTGTTAAAAATGAGGTTAATGGATGAGTTGAATGCTAATTCAGAATTACTAAATGATGATGTAGATTATTATATTAATAGAGAAGTATCAAGTTTTTTTGCAAAAAATGAATCTCCAAATTTTAAAGATGTAAAATTATTGATAGATAAATTAATTGTTGAAACTTTAGATCAATTCGTAAGTGAAACAGGAAAAAGAGATATTAGAACTAGGATTAGTGATTTTTATAAAAGAATTTATTCGATAAAAGAAAATTCTAATTTTCAAATTTGGATGACTAAAAATGAAGATGGAAAAGAATTGTATGGAAAAGTAATGAGTTTACTAAAAAGTGAACAATTTCCTGACCCAAGAGAATATAGTCCTGAACGTGACAAAAGAACTGTAATAGATAGAAGAAATTTGAAACAGGTGGATTTCGATATAAGAAAAAAATGTTTTGAAGATATTATAAATAACGATGAGTTAGATATAGTTACTTCTGCACATATGCAAACTCTTTGTGACATTATTGGAGATAAACCTAAAAATTTGATAGAAATGAATTTAGGAAGAATGGATATGAATCATGCTATACTGATGAAAGTTATATTGCAATATCTAGGTTATAATATAGAGTTAAAGAGCTTATTAACAGGAAATGAAAGTGTTATTGCAAGTAAAATTCCATTAACCTATGAAAAAAGAAATGATAAAATATTTCAAAATTTTGAATTGGAAAAAATGGGAATACCAGATGGATTTTCATTTGAAGAATGGAAAATGGTACAGGAATACGATGAAAGTATTGAAGGACTTGCATCAATATTTAGTAAGTTTAGTGTTCCGCAAAAAGAAAATGCCAATATAATGGTTTCAGAAAGTACAATTGGAAAATCAACAATAAATAGAAATATAGAAGAATTAATAGAAGAATGTAAAATAGGAAAATATGATGATATAAGGAAACATGGAAGTTCTCCTTGTTATGCAATCGATGATGATGTTGTATTAGTTCATCATAAAAATTCAGAGGACTCAAAGATATTTGCTGAATTTTTTAAAAGTCTATCTGATGAAGATAAAAAAAATATTTTTACTGTAATTGATTATAAGGAGATTGAAGGAGATGATAGATGTTGGGAATTACAAGCAAGAGCAAGTGGTGAACATTTTAGAGGAGAGGTTGAAGGGCAAGAACAAATCAAGAACGAATTATTAAATAGATATTCAATGATTTTAGGAATGCCACAAGAACATATAAGAGATTTTTTTAGAGCAATAATGGTTTTAGGAAGTAATAAAATGGAATATGATAATAGCGGAAATAATGTATTATATGACAAAGACAAAGGATTTCAGATTATTGATTTAGATTATTGTGGAAAGCGTATACCAAATTATAAAATAGACATCAATAATCTATTATTGCCTGATAACTATCAAACTATGACATTGTTGCTAGGAACTAATCGAATTCCGAAAGTTAGTCAAAAGTCATATGGGAGAAAAATTACACAGACAGATAGAGAACAAATAAGGCCAATAATACAAGAAACATTAAAAAAGATTATCTTATCTGTACTAGAGCTAGAATATAATGGTCAAAAAATAACTTATGAAGGGATAAAGAATTGCTTGGAAGAGTATAAAGAATATGGTATAGAACTATCAATTGATGAAATTTTGAATAATAAAAATAAATTTATAACTCAGGAGGAGATTGGAAAAGCAACAATTAATAGAAATATTGAAGGAATTGATATAGCAAAAGAGAAAGTTAGCAATATTGCAGAAAAAATTAGATATTCAAATCAAGATATAGAGCAAGAATAGAGGAGGAAAAATAAGATGGAAGATAAATTTCCAAAAGCTTATTATGAAGTGTTAGAGATATTAAAGTATATGCCATTAGAAAGTGTGAATAAAATACCAAAATCTTTATTAGAGACATTTGAACTTAACAAAGATATTAATCATAATTTTAAAGTAGATATAAATAAAAATTTTGAAGAACAAGACTTATTAGAAGAAACTAAAGATATTTTTGCCAATATATTTAGAGACTTTTGGGCTACTCCATATCAAAAAGAAAGAATTATTGCAAAGCAGAATTATGATAGAAAAGTTTTAGAGGAAGAGAAAAGACGAAAATATAATCCTGATAATTTATTTGAAAAAATAACTAAAGATCAGAATGAATTTTGCAATAATGAGATAAATAATAATTTGAATAATAATCTACCAGTTGAGTACAAAAAAACTTTTTACCAGAAAATTATTGGATTTTTTAAGCGTATATTTAATCTATAATATATTATGATACTAAAAAAGACAGGATAAGTCATTTGATGAAAGTATGCAGATGTGATAAACAAAGAATTTTAGAAAGAGAGTGAGCAAAAATGAAACTAAACATAGTAATGGTAGAACCAGAAATACCACAAAACACAGGAAACATAGCAAGAACATGTGCAATAACAGGAGCAAAACTGCATTTAGTACATCCATTAGGATTCCAAATAGACGAAAAAACATTAAAAAGAGCAGGGTTAGACTATTGGGACAAACTAGATATAGAAGAACATGATTCATTAGAAAAATTTTTAGAAAAATATAAACCAGAAGAAAACAATATGTTTTTTGCAACAACAAAAGGCAAAACACAATATACAGATATAGATTATTCAAAAATGGATGAAGTATTTGTATTATATGGAAAAGAAACAAAAGGACTACCAGAATGGCTTTTAGAAAAGTATTTAGACAAAAAAACAATAAGAATTCCAATGTTGCCAACATTAAGGTCACTAAATTTATCAAATTCAGTTGCGATAATTACATATGAAATATTAAGACAACATAATTTTGAAGACTTGCAAGGAACAAGTAATTATTTTGATAAATAATTGCACGGAAAAAAAGCGATCTAAAATGTGCAAAAAAAAAAGCGATCTCACGTGTGCACTTGACAACTTTACATAAGCATGCTAAAATATGAAAGTATGCCAAAAAGGTATAGTAACTATAAAAAACTCATTTTAAAAACAAAAATAATTATGGAGGTACAAAAAAATGAGATTACGGTTTAACTTAGGAGCAATTGTAGAAATTATACTCTTCGGTGAAGAAAAGAGTAAAACAGTTACGGGAAAAGTAGTAAGTGTAATGGATGACGAAGTGCAGCTTTGTCCGCAGCTAAGAGTGAAAAGAGAAAGAGAAGTGTCTGATTGGCACTTTAGCGAAGATCCTAATTATAGACAGGATATTTCTGTGGATGCAAATGATATTATACATCTTAATCGTCAACTTATTAAAAGCTGGAAATATGTGCATATAAATGAATTAAACAAAAAAGGTGCGGTTAATGAGGAAAAAGATATGATAACTGGAAAAGGTATCGAAGATTTTACCCAAAATGAGTTTGACACTGAAACAGGACTTTGCCTTGGAACTGGAGAATACTGCGGAGATATCAAAGAACATTATGAAATGCCAATTGTAATTGCAGTGAAACAGTCTGAAGAAGATGAAGAAAAAGACCAAAAAAAATAAAGAAACCGTAAAAGAAGCGGACTCTCTTGCAAAAGGGAGTCTGTTTCTTTCTAAAAATTTCTTGAAGAAAATAATAAAACGTGATATTATTAGGATTAGAGAGGAAGATAGAACGAGTGGAAGAAATTGAAGGGATATTAACAGAAATAATATATCAAAATGAAGTTAATAGTTATGTGGTAGGAATATTTGAAACAGAAGAAGAACAAATAACAGTTGTTGGATATCTACCATTTATAAAAAAGGGAGATACTTTAAAAATAATAGGAAAATTTGTAGAACATAAAGATTATGGGGAACAATTTAAAATAGAAACATTTGAAAAATTAATGCCACAAACCTTAGGAGCACTAGAAACTTATTTAGCAAATGGAAATATAAAAGGAGTAGGACCCACAACAGCTTCTAAAATAGTTAATAAATTTGGAGAAGACACAATACATGTACTAAAATTTGAACCACAAAAATTAGCTCAAATAAGAGGAATTACCAAAGACAAGGCAATAGAAATATCAGAAAGCTTTATAGAAAATTGGGAAGTATGGCAGATTGTTGGATTTCTTGAAAGATTTGGAATTGGAGCTGAAAGTGCAAAAAAAGTGTATGATTTATTAGGAATAAATGCAATTGCGGAAATAGAGGCAGATCCATATATACTTATAGATATATCAAGAGGGGTAGATTTTAAGCAAATTGATCAAATGGCAATTGAACTAGGAATGGAAAAAGAAAATCAAAAGAGAGTAAAAAGTGGAATAAAATATGCACTTATAAAAATTACATATAATGGGCATTGTTGTACACTAAAAGAAAATCTAATAGAATATGTAAAAACTTTATTAAATGTAAATGAAGCAACAATAGAAAATGGAATAATCAATCTTAAAGTAAATGATGAAATTGTTGTAGAAAATAGAAATGGTGAAGAATGGATATATTTATATTCGTTTTACAATGCAGAAAATCAAATTGCTAGAAACATTTTAGAATTAGATAAATATAGAAATGTAAAAAAAGTATCTAATATTGAAAAAGAACTAAATTTAGTAGAAAAAAGAACTGATATAATACTATCAGAAAAGCAAAAAGAAGCAATAAGAGCAATAAATGATAACAATGTAACAATAATAACAGGAGGACCTGGAACCGGAAAAACAACAATAATAAAAAGCATAATTGAAATTTACAAACAGAAGAAATACAAAATTGTATTGTGTGCACCAACTGGAAGAGCTGCAAAAAGAATGACAGAAACTACAGGAGAAGAAGCAAGTACACTACATAGATTGCTAGAAATAGGAAAAGTAGATGAAGAATCACTATTTAAGAAAGACAATGAATATCAAGGTGCACCAATAGATGGAGACATAATAATAGTAGATGAAGTTTCTATGGTTGATATGTTTATAATGAGCTATTTGTTAGATTGCATATATAAAGGAACTAAATTGATTTTGGTAGGAGACTGTGACCAATTGCCATCAGTTGGACCTGGAAGTGTATTAAAAGATTTGATTGCATCAGAAAGAATTGTAACAGTACACCTTGACAAAATATTTAGACAAGCAGCTAAAAGTAAAATTATAGTCAATGCACATAGAGTTAATAATGGAAAGAAATTTATTAGTAAAGAAGACCCAGAAATGGAAGAAGATTCTAAACAAGATTTTTTCTTTATAAAAGAAAATAATCAAGAAAAGGTTTTAGAACAAGTATTGTCATTATGTAATGGAAGACTTAAAAAATTTGGAGATTATGATTTCTTTGAGAGTATACAAGTTTTAAGTCCTACTAAAAAAGGATTGCTTGGAACAAAAGAAATGAATAAAGCATTACAAGAAGAATTAAATCCACATAGAGAAGGAGAAGCGGAAAAAAACAGTATGGGAGCAATATTCAGAATTGGCGATAGAATAATGCAAATAAAGAATAATTATGATATGTATTGGGAAAAGAAAAATGAGGGCGAAGTTGAAGTAGGAAACGGTGTATTTAATGGAGAAACAGGAACAATATTAAATATAAATGAGAAAGAAAAAAATATATGTGTTAAATTTGATGATGATAAATATGTTTGGTATGAATTTAATGATTTGGAACAAATAGAACACAGTTATTGTATTACAATTCATAAAGCACAAGGAAGTGAATTTGATGTTGTAATTATGATTGTACCACAAGCTGCACCAATGCTTCTTACAAGAAATTTATTATATACAGGATTGACTAGAGCAAAAAAATTATTGATTATTATTGGAAACGAGAGAGTTATAGATTATATGATTAATAATGTGGACAGTAAAAAAAGAAATACTGGATTAGAATTTAAAATGAAGAACATGAATACTTGACAATTTTTAGACATTATTGTAATATTAAGTGGGAGGAAAAAAATATGAGTAACAGAAGAAGTTTTTTTATGAAATTTACAAGAGAAGATGCAAAAAAACAAATAGAAATTAAAGAGAAAAAATTAAATAGAAAATTAACACCTGAGGAGAAACACAAAATAATAAAAGGAGTAGCACATAATGCGAGGGAAAAAGCTATAAGAGCATCTTTAGCTGCATTTTTAGGAATTGGAACAATTGCAGCAGGAGTAACAGCAGTAAGAGCATTAAATCCAGGAACAGAAGTAAGAACAGAAACCCAAAGCAATACAAATGAAACAGAAAAAGGAAAATCTTTTAAGGAGGGCATATTAGTTGAAGATAAAGATGAAAAAGAAATCAATGCTTTAAATACTAAAGAAGCGATTGTAGCATACTTAAAAAATATGTATATAGAAGAATATGAGAAAGAAACAGGAGATACAACATTAACAACAGCAGATATAAAAATTATGGAATCTTCACAAGACTATATATATCAACTAGAAGATGGAACATTTGTTACACATGGACAAAATCCAGAAACAACAGAAATGAATATGAAAGAAAATGGAGAAGAGTATTCTACATATACTAATGAAAAAGGAACTGCGATTGAGTCAAATGTATATTCAGTTCGATTAAACGAAAATGATAAAATACTTGATATGATAACAGAAAAGGATTTAAAAAGAACAATTCCAGGTGATAATTATTTAGAAATGAAAGACTATAATTCTATACTTGAAAAAATGGGAAACGTAGTAAGTAAGTCTTATAGCTTAATGAATGTAGTAGGAGCTGAAAATATATCACAAGCAACAGTAGATAATTATAAAAAAGAATTATTGAAAGCGGTAAAGAAATATCAAATTGATAATATAGGGCAAACACAAGATACAACACAACAAGATGTTCAAAAGGATGACGGAATGGAAATAGATGATTAATGTATAAAACACCACTTTTTGCAAACAATATGTTTAAAACATAATTTGCAAGGAGTGGATTTTTTTGAGAAAATATCAAAAATTAGACATAGAAGGAGCAATACTAGATGAAGAGCAACTAAAAAAGCATATGGAAAAAATAGCAATACAACATACATTAAAATCAAAATCAGATAAAAACACATATCCAATACCACAAATGTTAACAAACTATGGGTTAATAAAAAGTACGTATAATCTATTAAATGAACATATAAAATTAGGAATAAACATACATCCAGCTGGAGAATGGATATTAGACAACTTTTATATAGTAGAAGAATCTGTAAGACAAATAGAAAAAGAGATAACATTAAAAAAATACACAAATTTTGTAGGAATTCAAAATGGTAAATATACAGGATTTGCACGAATATACGTATTAGCAAACGAAATAGTAGCATATACAGATAACAGAATAACAGGAGAGAACTTAGAAAAATATTTGCAAGCATATCAAACCAAAAAAACATTAAATATGGAAGAAATATGGAATATAGGAGTGTTTTTACAAATAGCAATAATACAAAACATTGCAGATATATGCGAAAAAATATATAGTAGTCAAATCCAAAAATATAAAGTAAAAAGTATAATAGAAAGACTAGTAGAAAAGAAAGAAAAAAGCGAATTAAAATATAATCAATTTTCTGGAATGAGGCTAAAAGGTAATGAAGTAAAAAATATGAAATATCCATTTATAGAATACATGTCATATTCACTAAAGAAATATGGAAAAAAAGCATATGGATATCTAAATATTTTAGAAGAAGAAGTAGAAAAACTAGGAATAACAGTATCAGACGCAATACAAAAAGAGCATTTTGCAACAGCTATAAGAAAAATAACAATGAGAAATTGCATAACAAGTATAAAGACTATTCAAAGAATAAATTTTTTAGACATATTTGAAAAAATCAATGGAGTAGAAGGAATTTTAAGTAAGGATCCAGCAGGAGTATATGACAAAATGGAATATAAAACAAAAGAATATTATAGAAATACAATAAAAGAAATTGCACAAAAAACGAAAATGTCTGAAATATATATAGCAAGAAAAACAATAGAATTGTGTAATAATGCTGAAAGTGGAAGCAAACAGAGCCATATAGGATATTATTTAATAGATGATGGAAGAAGCGAATTATATAATAAATTACAATATAAAGAAAAAATATTAAAACCACAAACAAAATCAAAAATTTATATCATAACATTTTTTATATTAACATTAGGACTATCAATTATATTAGCAGGAGTAAACGAAAAAAGTCTAACTAAATTTATAATAACAACAATATTTTTAATTATACCAATATCAGAATTTGTAACTCAAACAATTCAATATATATTAGGTAAAATAATAAAACCCAAAATAATACCAAAGATGGAATTAGCAAATGGAATAACAAAAGAAAATGCAACATTTGTAGTAATACCAACAATTATAAAAACAAAAGGAAAAGTGCAAGAACTATTTGGTAAAATGGAAGTATTTTATTTAGCTAATAAAAGCCAAAATTTATATTTTGCATTATTAGGAGACTGTTCTGAAAGTACTACAAAAGATGAAAAATTTGATAAAGAAGTAATAGAAGAAGGGCTAAAACAAGTAGTTCTTTTAAACGAAAAATATTCACAAAATGGATTTCCGATATTTCACTTTATTTATAGAGAAAGGCAATACAATAAAAAAGAAGATAAATATCTAGGATGGGAAAGAAAAAGAGGATTACTTACACAATTTAATGAATATATCTTAAAAAATGAAAAAAATAAATTCAAAATAAACACAATAAATCAACAAGAATTACCAAAAATAAAATATGTAATAACATTAGATGCAGATACAGACTTGGTTTTAAATACTGCATTTGAACTAGTTGGAGCTATGTCACACATATTAAACAAACCAGAAATACAAAATGGAATAGTAACAAATGGTCATGCATTAATGCAACCACGAGTAGGGATAAATTTAAATGTTAGTCATACAAATTTATTCACAAAAATCTTTGCAGGAGCTGGTGGAATAGATAATTATACAAATGCAATATCTGATATATATCAAGATAATTTTCAAGAAGGAATTTTTACAGGAAAGGGAATATATGATGTTGAAATATTTTCAAAAGTATTAAAACAAGAAATTCCAGAAAATACAGTACTTAGTCACGATTTATTAGAGGGAAGTTATTTAAGATGTGGATTAGCGTCAGATATAATGTTAATGGATGGATATCCTACTAAATATGCGAGTTTTATGAATAGATTATCAAGATGGACAAGAGGAGATTGGCAAATTACAAGATGGCTAAAAAGCAAATTAAATGCACTTTCAAAATTCAAAATATTTGATAATTTAAAAAGAAGTTTATTTGAAATAGCAACAATAGTTTTGCTAGCATGGGGAATATGTACAAAAAGTCAATGGCTAGTATTAACTTCACTTGGAATAGTTATATATCCATTTGTGTTAGAAATTTTAACACTGGCATTTTCAAGGAAAGAAGGAGAGAAAAAACAAAGAACATTTACACCACATATTGCAGGTGTAAAAGGTGCAATATATAGGGCAATTTTAACAGTAGGTTGTGTACCATATAAGGCATATGTAGAATTAAAAGCAATTTGTAAAACAATATATAGGGTAAATATTTCTCATAAACATTTGTTAGAATGGATGACTTCAGAAGATGCAGAAAAACAATCTAAAACTACATTTGAAAATTATTATAAAATGATGGCTATAAATGTAATATTCGGAATATTAGCAATTTTACTGGGTTTTGATAGATGGTTATTAACAATTATTGGAATTTTGTGGATAACTACTCCTTATATCATGTATAAAATAAGCAAAGTACCTGAAAATAACAAGAAAAAAATAGCGAAAGAAGATGAAATATATCTAAAAGAAATTGCACAAAGAACTTGGCAATTTTTTAAAGACTATTTAACAGCAGAAAACAATTATATGATTCCAGATAATTATCAAGAAGACAGAAAGCAAGTAGTAGTTCCAAGAACATCATCTACGAATATAGGACTTTCAATGTTAGCAATAATATCAAGTTATGACCTAGGATTTGAGGGATTAGAATCAAGTATAGATAGACTAAAAAAGCTAATAAATGTTGTGTATGAACTTCCAAAATGGAATGGACATTTATATAATTGGTATAATATAAAAACCAAAAAACCATTAATTCCAAGATATATTTCAACAGTAGATAGTGGAAATTTAGTTGGGTATATGTACACAACAAGAGCTTTTTTAGAGGAGCTAGACAAAACAGATGCAATAGAAGATTTGATAAATAAATTAACAGAAATGATAGAAGATACAGATTTTAAAGTATTATATAATGAGGAGCAGAGGTTATTTTCAATAGGATTTAATATAGAAGAAAACAAATTAACAGATTCATATTATGACCTATTAGCATCAGAAGCAAGACAAGCAAGTTTAGTGGCAATAGCTAAAAATGATGTGCCATCAAAACATTGGAATAATTTAAGTAGAACATTAACAGTATTACGAAAATACAAAGGACTCATTTCATGGTCAGGAACAGCATTTGAATATTTAATGCCAAATATCAATATTCCAAGATATAAAGGAAGCTTATTAGACGAATCATGTAAATTTGCAATAATGAATCAAATTGAATATAGCCAAAAACTAGGAATACCTTGGGGAATATCAGAAGCGGCATTTAATTTAAAAGACCTACATTCAAATTATCAATATAAAGCATTTGGAATACCATGGTTAGGGCTAAAAAGAGGATTAGCAGATGAAATGGTAAGTGCGACTTATGGAAGCGTATTAGCAATAACAGATATGCCAACAGCAGTATTAAAGAATCTAAAAGAATTAGAAAAACAAGGAATGTATGATAAATATGGATTTTATGAATCAATAGATTACACACCAGAAAGACTTACAAAAGGTCAAAAATCAGTACCTGTAAAAACATATATGGCACATCATCAAGCCTTGATACTACTATCTATAAACAACTTATTTAATAATCAAATATTTCAAAAAAGATTCATGAAAAATCCAGAAATAGAAGCAGTAAGTATTTTATTGCAAGAAAGAATGCCAGAAACATTTATAATAACAAAAGAATCAAAAGAAAAACCAGAAAAAATTAGATATCAAGATTACGAAAATTATACAGTAAGAGAATATAACAAAATAGATGAGAGAGTAATCAGAGGAAATGTAATAGGAAATGAAAAATATGTTGTGGCAATGAATCAGATAGGATGTGGAGTAAGTAAATTTGAAGAAAATTATATAAATAGGTTTAAAAGAACAGATGATTATAACCAAGGAATATTTTTCTATATAAAAGATATAAAAACAAATGAAATCTGGTCTGCAACAGATGATAATAATTGTGAGCAATTTACAGTTCAATTTATGCCAGACAGAAATCAATTTGAAAAAACAGAAGAAGAAATAAAAACAAAATTCAAAGTTACTGTTGATGCAAATGAACCTGTTGAAATACGAAGACTTGAAATTCAAAATAAAACACAAGAAGAAAAAATATTAGAAGTAACATCATATTTTGAGCCTGTACTTTCAAGAAAAGAGCAGGATTATGCACATCAAGCATTTAATAATCTATTTTTAGTATATGGATATGATGAAGAAAATGATTATTTGACAGTAAAAAGAAAGAAAAGAGAAAGTAATCAAAAAGAATTATATTTAATTGCAAAAATGCAAACAAATAGTGAAAAAATAGGAGAAACAGAATATGAAATAGATAGAGCAAAATTTACTGGAAGAAATAATTTTGGAATACCAAAAGCTGTTCAAAATTCAACTCCATTGTCTAGAAAAACAGGACTTACTACAGAAGGAATAGTTGCATTAAAAAATACAATCAAAATTCAACCAGAACAAAAAGTATATGTTGATTTAATATTATCAGTTGAATATGAAGAACAGCTAGCAATTCAAAATATAGAAAAATACAAAGTAATAGAAAATGTGGGCAGAGAATTTGAGATTGTAAAAGCTAAAACAGAAGCAGAATCAAGATATCTTGAAATTAAAGGTAAAGATATGGATGTATATCAAACGATATTATCATACATTTTGTTTGATAATCCGTTGAAAAACAATTCTAAATTGGCATACAAAACCTATGAGCAAAAAGACTTATGGAAATATGGTATTTCAGGAGATTTGCCTATAATTACAGTTACAATAAAATATATAAATGATATTTATGTTATTAGGCAAATTATAAAAGCATATGAATTTTTTAGAACTAAAAATATTCAGGTTGAGTTGGTAATAATAGATGAAGAAAATTACAGTTACGAAAACTATATAAAAGATGAAATTGAAGGAGTTATTTTAAATTGCCATTTAGCATATATGAAAAACATCTATGGTGGGATTTTTGTACTTTCTAAAAGTGAGATAGATGTACAAGATTTAAATTTAATAAAATTTGTATCAAGTTTAGTAATTGATAGCCATTTAGGAAATCTACAAAATATCATTAAAGACATGGAAGAAGATGTATTAGACGAATATAGAATTGTTGAAAATACTTCTAAAATAACAGGAAAAGAAGATAATACAAAAGATATAGATGTTTTAAATAATATAAAAGAACCTAAATATTATAATGAATATGGAGCTTTTACAGAAGACGGAAAAGAATATGTTATAAGAGTAAATAAAGAAAACAAATTGCCAACAACTTGGAGTCATATAATTGCAAACGAAAAATTTGGCAGTGTAGTAACAGAAAGTGGTGGAGGATATACCTGGTATAAAAACAGTAGATTAAATAGAATTACAAGTTGGCAAAATAGTGCATGTAGTAATATTCCATCAGAAATAATTTATTTAAAAGATGAAGAAACTGGACGAATATGGACACCAACTGCAATGCCTATGTCAGATGATAAAAATTATAATGCAATATTTGGCTTTGGATATGCAAAATACCTTCATTCAAGTGATGAAATTACGCAAGAATTAGAAGTATTTGTACCACAAGAAGAAAGTTGTAAAATCAATATTTTAACACTAAAAAACAATGCACCTAAAAAGAAAAAATTAAAAGTTTTATACTATGTTAAGCCTGTAATAGGAGAAGACGAAATAAAATCAGATAGTTATATAAAACTTAAATATGAAGAAAATTCAAATATGGTAATTGCTAAAAATCTTTATAATGTTGATGAATTTAATGATACAATATATGTTTCTAGTAGTGAGAAAATTAAATCATTTACAGGAAATAAAAAAACATTTAATATAAATAATGTAAGACTTGATAATGATAATGGAATAGGTAAAAAGTCTTGTATAGCAATAGAATTAGAAATTGAAATAGAAAGTTTTTCTGATAAAAAAATATCTATAATTTTAGGCGCAGAAGAAAATTTAGTTTTAGCAAAAGATATTGCATATAAATATTCTAAAATTCAAAATTGTAATATGGAACTTGTAAAAGTAAAAAATAAATGGAACGAATTATTAGGAAGAGTACAAGTAAAAACACCATATGAATCTTTAAATATAATGCTTAATGGCTGGATTATGTATCAAACTATTTGTAGTAGATTACTTGCTAAAAGTGGATTTTATCAATCTGGTGGAGCATATGGTTTTAGAGACCAATTGCAAGATGCATATGGTACAAAGTTTTTAGATACAAATATTTTATATAATCAAATAATAAAACACAGTAAGCATCAATTTATAGAAGGAGATGTTGAACATTGGTGGCATGAGGAAAATAATAGAGGAATAAGGACTAAATTTTCAGATGATTTATTGTGGCTTCCATATATGGTTATAAAATATATTAGACACACTGGAGATTATGAGATTTTAAATGTTATTACACCATATTTGCAAGGTGCAAAGTTAAAAGAAAATGAAAAAGAAAAATATGAACAATATTTGTCATCAAATATTGAAGAAAGTATTTATGAACATTGCAAAAAAGCAATTGACAGAGCATGCGGAATTAGTGATAATGAGTGGAGTTTTGGAGAACATGGATTACCTAAAATTGGAATAGGAGATTGGAATGATGGATTCAGTAATATAGGACCAGAAGGTAAAGGAGAAAGCGTATGGTTAGGATTTTTCTTATATGAAATTTTGAAAGGTTTTATTTCAATTACAGAATATAGGAATGATTTAGAGAAGACTGAACAGTATAAAAAGATTGCAAAACAGTTGCAGATAAGCTTAAACACAAATGCATGGGATGGCAGATGGTTTAAAAGAGCTTTTGCTGATAATGGAGATGTTTATGGAAGTATGGAAAACGAAGAATGTAGAATTGACAGTATTGCTCAAAGTTGGTCTGTAATTTCAGGTGCAGGAGATGAAGAAAAACAAAAACAAGCAATGGAAAGCTTAGAAAATCATTTGGTTGATATTGAAAGTGGAATTATTAAATTACTTGATCCACCTTTTGAAAAGGGCAAGCTTGAGCCTGGATATATTAAAGCTTATGTTCCTGGTGTTAGAGAAAATGGCGGACAGTACACACATGAGTATTGTTGTTAGCACCAGTTTTTCAAAATATTGATACTCTAAATACATAAAAGTTATTAAATTAGTATCAAAAGTATTAAAAATTGCATACTTTTGATACAAAATGATAACAAAATTAAAAATTTGTAGCATATATTATCTAATTTTCTGCATATAAAATTTCAAAATATATGCAGAAAAGCATAAAGTATATGCAGATAAAATAAAAAATATTTTAAATAAGATTTATTATTTTTATAAAATGTGATAATATATATAATATAAAATTAATTAGAAAGAGGTAGAATATGAGTTTGTCAAAAATAAATTCAAGAATCAATTTAGATTATTTGAAGAATGAAAAAGAAAATTTATATTTTGATAGAAAAAGAGCTAAAATTTCATTACAGGATTTAGCAAACGAAATAGCTTCTTTTGCAAATTCTAATGGTGGAATAATCGTAGTAGGAATAACTGACGATGGAAAAATAGAAGGCTTTAATATATATGGTGAAGATAAATTAAATGATTGTCAAAAAGTTGTAACCAATTATTTGAAAAATACACCAACATATAGAATGGAATTATTGGATATTAAAAATGAAAAAGGAGAAATGGATAATTTATTACTGTTTCATATTGAGCCAGAATTAAATTATATAATTAGAAATAATAAAGATGAAGTTTTTTGTAGACAGGGAGATTCATCTATAAAATTAAATGCAAATCAAATTAGAAGTTTAGAGTATGACAGAAAAGAAAGAGATTTTGAAGCTGAAATCATACTTGAATCATCAATAAAAGATATTGATATGGAGGTTATGACATTATATAAAGAGAGAATTGATACAGATTTATCTGATGAAGAAGTATTAAAAGCTAGAGGTTTCTTAAGAGAAAAAAATGGTGAATATCATTTAACAAAAGCTGGTATGCTATTATTTGGAAAAAATCCATCTATTTATTTACCAAGTGCTAGGGTAAGAGTTTTGAAATTTGAAGGAACTGAATTCAAAGTTGGAACAGAAATGAATATAATAAAAGATAGAACTTTTGATAAATGTTTGTTTAAAATATTAGAACAGGCGAGAGAATTTATTAATTCTCAATTAAGGGAGTTTACTCATTTAAATACAGATGGAGTTTTTGAAACTGTACCAGAATATCCAGAGTTTGCATGGTATGAGGGATTAGTAAATGCAGTATGTCATAGAGATTATTCAAATAGTGGAGAATATATAATAGTAAAATTATTTGATGATAGATTAGAAATATCTAGTCCAGGAAAATTGGGTGGATTTGTAACATTAGAAACAATGAAAAACAAGAGATATTCAAGAAATCCACAAATTGCAAGAGTATTGAATGAGCTAGGTATAGTAAGAGAATTAAATGAGGGTGTAAAAAGAATATATAGCGAAATGCAGAGATTTTATTTAAAAGATCCTGTATATACAGAGCCAGATAGAAATTCTGTATTATTGGTTTTAGATAATAATATTGCAGTAAGAGCTAATAGAAAGCAAGAAACATTGAAAAAATCAGATGCAATTAAGGATAAATGGGAATTGTTGAATTACGCAGAAAAACAGGTTTTACAGGTTATAAATGATAAAGGTGAATTAACATCAGATGATGTTTCTCAAATAATTAATAGAGGTAAAACAACAGCGGTAAAATTATTAAATAAACTTATAGATTTGGATTTGATAGTATGGACAGGAACTTCAAAGAATGATAGTTATGGAAGATATAAGATGAAGTAGAACATATATTATGAGGTGTTCAGTGGTGTTCAGAGCTGTTCACTTTAGTGAATACTTTGAAAATTAAATGAATTAAACTATAATATTATTTGTGAGGTGTTCAGTGGTGTTCAGAGCTGTTCACTTTACTGAACACTTAGAATAAAAAATGTATATAGAATGTGAAACAAATTTACTAAAAATATTAAAAAGTTTCACATTGTAATTAATTGAATATTAAAATAAAAAAGCATTTACAACGTAAAAGTTGTAGGTGTTTTTTTATTTGCAAGAGATAATGCCTCAAACTCTATAAAAGTGATAAGGTTAGATGGAGCCGATGCTATAAAGTCTATTCGTATGAGTATAAACAGTCTATTTATACAAAGTGCGTCAGTGAGATTTTTTAACAAAAACTCACAATAAACAAAGAGTTTTGGTGGATACTTGGATGTGGATTTATAATTGTAAAAAGCTTGGACAAGTATAAGCAAGGATATTAAGTTATCAGCAATTATAGTAGCATTAGCTACTTACTAGACTGCCTATGAAACTCGGCGAACGACCGACGGTTTCTTATAAATAGAGGCGTAATAATCCTTTTATCAAAATGGGATATATTACGCCTAATCTACAAAGCTCACTCTCTCTGGTTTCTTAATTGTAGAAAAATCAAGGTAATTATAGAATAGTGAATCTATTCTATTTTTATATAAAAATTTATTTTAAAGGAGGTTTTCATTATGGATAATGAAAGAAAAAACAAAATTGAATATCACAAGGAAGGAGATTATTATGTACCAAATTTAGTAATACCAAAGGATGAATATCCAGATTATTGTATAGGAAAATATGGACGATTAAGACTAAAATATTTGAAAGAAAATAAGAAAGCAGAATATACAATAATGCTTATGGAAGGAACTTTAAGAAAACACATTGTAGAAACAGATATGCAAGCAAAAGATAAAGTAGAAAGAATTATAAAACAATTAAAAGAACAAAGCAATTTAACAGAAGAAATGAAAAACTCTGATCCATTATATTGGGGTGGAATGATGAATAACTTTAAAAATCAAGCAGAAGAAATTGTTGGAAAGGAGTTGATATATGTATAAAGTAGCTTGACAGTATTTTGAAAGCAAGCTTCGCATTTATACTCCCATATAAATACTGCTTGTCAGTTTTTAGGAAAAACTGATTGATGGGGAATTACTTCCCAAAACCCCTTTAATATTTTTAAGCCAGTCTAAAAAAGACTGGTAATTTTTTTTTTGAAAGGAGAATAAAAAATATGAGAAAGAGAAATATAAAGAAACAAATGTGGATAGATGCAAAAGAAGATGAATTACTAAAGAAAAAATCAAAACAAGCAGGATTAAGTGAATCAGAATTTGTTAGAAGTTTAATTAAGGGATATAGAATAAAAGAACAACCAACTGAAGAAATAAAATCTTTTCAAAGAGAGATATATGGAATAGCAAATAATATAAATCAGATAGCAAGAATTTCAAATTCAAGATATAGTACATCTCATGATGATTATAGTTATATCTCTAAAAAACTTTCAGATTTTATTTTAAGATTTGAAAAAGAAATTTATTCAAGAAAGAAATAAGGAGGCTTTCTATGGCTATAACAAAATATAAAGTAATACAAAAAAATTTAGAAGCTGTTATTAACTATGCTAAAAATGGAGAGAAAACAGAACATGGGATATTAGTATCTGGAATAAATTGTTTACCTGAAAATGCATATACAGAAATGATGTTAGTAAAAAAAAATTTTCATAAAGAAGATGGAAGACTTGGTTATCATTTTATACAATCATTTAAGGGTAAAGAAGTATCTGCTGAAGAATGCAATGATATAGGTATGGAACTAGCAAATAGTTTATGGGGAGATAAATATCAAGTATTAGTTTGCACACACATAGATAAAGATAATGTCCATAATCATATAATATTAAATTCAGTTTCTTTTATTGATGGTGGCAAATATCATAACTCTAATGTTAAACTTGCACTTTTAAGGGAAACAAATGATGATCTATGTATAAAATATGGACTTTCTGTAGTAGAAACTGATAAAGCAAATATAGAAGATGAAATTGCTGAAAGTAGAATTGCAAATTATAATCGTAATAGCGGTAAAATGGAATTTATAAAAAAGGATATTGATGAAACAATTGAAAAAACAGTAAAATATCAAGATTTTATTGATGAATTAGGCTATAAAGGTTATTTTGTAAAAAAATCTAATAATTCTATATCTATATCAACACCTTATTTTAATAGAAATATAAGAATTGCAAGAGCATTTGGAGAAGATTATGCTTTTGAGAATATAAAACACAGAATATATTATAATGACTATAGATTCAAAAACGATAGTAATAAGACATATAAAGTCAAAATATATGATGGAATAAAAATAAATTCAGAATTACTAAAAACATCACATTTTTATAGACTATATGTTCATTTTTTATATGTTTTAGGAAAATTACCACCTAAAATACATTATGAAGAAAGAACACCTGAATATTATAAGGAAATAGATAAATTCAACAAATTGTGTGATGAATTAAGTTTGATAAGCAGTAAGGACTTAAAATCAATAGAAGATACACAAAATTTAAGAACACAATATCTTGAAGAAATTTCACCATTAAAGGCTCAAAAAGAAATATATATGAAATTATATAATAAAACTGATAATGCAGCTGACAAAACAATTTTAAAGGCAAGAATTAATATTTTAAATGAAGATATTGAAAGATTAAATAAAAAGATACAAATTTGTAAAAGAATAATTAACAAAGCCGAAAAAGGAGAAAAAGAAGATTGGATAATACAAAAAAGATTTCAAGATAATAAAGAAAGAAGTGAGAAAGAAAATGCTAAAAATAAAGATAGGAAAAAAACAAGATAGGGCTACATGTAAGTGACTCTATCTAATGTTATTTTTTGTTATAATCTTTAGGTTCGGCTTCGATAAATCTTTTATCAGCAAAGAAATCACTTAAAGAAATCCCTAATGCTTCGCATAAGAAAAGTAAGTTTTCTAGACGAATTGTTTTTGTTTTTCTAGTTAAGAATTGAGCAATAGTAGAACTATATACTCCACTTAATGTTTCTAACTTATATATAGTCATATCCTTTTCTTTCATTAATTCTTTTATTTTTAATGCAATTAAATCTGAAAAATCCATAATAATCACCCTAAATTTGATTTTAACAAAATATAAATAAAAAACCTCTCAATAAATTGAGAGAATTTTGCCAAAAATATTTACAAAATACTGAAAACAGTATATAATTGGCTTGGTAGGTACAAAGCAACAAATTTAAAAATCATAATATTGGTCTGTATTTTCATAAATTTGTTTTAAAGTAATATTTAATATTTTACATATAATTTTTAATTCATAGTCCCTAACAAATAATTGCAAAGATTCAATACGACTAATATCAGAATGATATAAGTTGATACCATAAAGAGATAATTTGTCAGATAACTCTCTTTGCGATAAATTATTTAATTCTCTATACTTTTTAATATTTAGACCAACAACGTTAAAATTGCCGTTTAAATTTTTTGTTTTCATAGATTATATTATCTCCTGAATATTTGACTTTATTAATAGTTTAATATAAAACTATGCCTCAAATGTTGCGTACCAAATACCGAAAAATTAAAGGATGGAAGAATATGAAAGAAATAAAAATTGTAATTGCTGATGATAATACTTATTTTTGTAAATTTCTAAATGATTATTTAAAAAAGTATGAAGATATAGAAATATTGGAAACTGCAAACAATGATGATGATGAAATAAGAATGATTGAAGAATTAAAACCAGATATTGTTATAACTGACCTTATGAGAGAAGATAAATATACAGGACTAGATATTATTAAAAGATATAAGGACATAAAACAATCTCCTCAATTTTTAGTTATATCAGGAGATTTCAAAAAGGATATTATAGATAATTGTATGAAAGTTGCTGGATATATAAGAAAACCAGTCAATGATTATAATAAAATATATACAGAATTAAGAAGAATAAGAAACGAAGCCATAGATAGAGAATATGAGGAATGGAGTAATAAGTATCATAATGTAGAAATAGTTGATATAAAGAAATTTTTAACTTGGAAGGATAAAAAAATATTAAAAAAATTAGGTATTAAAATAAAGAATAAGAAATATACAGAATATGAGTTGGAGTGCTTAACAATGGATTTATTAGCTTATTATGATGACACAGAAATGGACTTGTCAGAAGAAGAAAAACAATTCCAAAAATCATTAGAAGATACCAAAGTGAGTAGAGAAGAGTATAATATACTTTTGGATAAAGTGCAAAGCATAAATGAAGGACTCTAAAACATTGTTTCGGTAACTTTTTAAGAGGATTTATGCTAAAATAAAGAGCAGTGTAAGGAGGAAAAAATGAGTGATAATATTGGTAGAAAAAATGTTTTAAGAATGCCAAAAGAAATTTCTAGTGTAGAAAGAAGTGTAGAATCAAAAGATGATAAAATAGAGATATCAAAAGTAGTTTCTAATGCACAAAATACAAAATATAAAGGCGATAATGAAATTGTATTAGAACACCCAGATGTAGAAAAGAACACAAAAATTCCATCAGACTCTAGTGAGCTTATAGTAATAACTAAAGCAAAAAAATTGACAGCTTATGTAATAACTATTACTGAAAAATCACCTAAAAAGTTTAGAGCAGTTTTTATAAATAGAATGCAAAATTATAGTTTGGATTGTATTGAAAATTTAATAGAAGCAAATTCAATTAGAATGGATAGTGCCAAAAATAAAGAAAGAAGAAGAGAGTGCCAAAGGATTGCATTTTTAAAATTGAAACTATTAGGATATATATCTTTTCTTGCATTAGAAAACCAATGTATTTTAAAAAAGCAATATCAACAAATATCATTACAATTATCTGATTGTATAAGTTTATTAGTTGCGTGGCGAAAAAGTGATGCTGAAAGAAAATAAAGGATGTTATGCAGAAATGCTTTCATTAAGGCAAGATTACAATCGCACGTGTGGCATTGACTTTTAGAGACTTTTTGTGGCTTCGCTCCGCCTATAATAGATACAATGTAAACTATGTAAATGGCGACGGCGACTGGAACAATAAATATACTAAAAACAGAAATGCTGGGCTGTGCCCGATTTGCCTTTGAATGAAGGATATTTATCTTTCAAAAATGACCAGAAGTATTTATTCTAAGTAGAATAAATGAGTGTTTAAGGCAAAGGAATCTTGCACTTTTTTGAACTCTAAAAAAGAGTCAGAAGAAAATGGCTATCTTAACGTCCGACGCGTTAGCTTTGGAAGTTTATCTAGTAATAGAAAGATAGCTCTTTTTTATTATATGGAGGAATAGAAGTGATAGAAGAGTCATTTAGTTTTGAAAAGCTGTTAGAAGCACATAGAAGATGTAGATGTTCTAAACAGCACAAAAGAGAAACTATAAATTTTGAAATAAATTTAAGCCAAAATTTAATAGAATTGTCAAACCAAATAAAAAATAAAACATATAAAGTTGGTACATATAAACAATTCAAGATATATGAGCCAAAGGAAAGGATAATAGAAGCTCTACCATATAAAGATAGAGTGGTTTTAATGGCTTTATGTAGTAATATTATAGAGCCAAAATTTGAAAGAAGATTAATATATGATAATGTGGCTTGTAGGAAAGGCAAGGGAACAGACTTTGGAATAAAAAGGTTGGAAAAGTTTTTACATTCATATTATAAAAAATTTAAAACTAATCAAGGGTATGTGTTAAAGTGCGATGTAAGAAAATATTTTCAAAATATTGACCATACAATACTATTTAATAAATTAAAAAAAGAAAAATTTGATGAAGACGAAATATGGATTTTAAAATTAATAATAGATAGTAAAAATCAAGAAAATGGTGTAGGACTTCCTATAGGAAATCAAACGAGTCAATGGTTTGGGCTTTATTATCTTGAGGAATAGATAGATTAATAAAGGAAAAATTAAGAATAAAGTATTATGTTAGATATATGGACGATATGATTTTATTACATAATGATAAGGAATATCTAAAATATTGTAAAGAAAAAATAGAAAAATGTGCAAATGATGATTTAAAGTTAGAGCTAAATAATAAAACTCAAATATTTAATATAAAAGATGGAATAGATTTTTTAGGATTTAGACATATACTTACTGAAAATGGAAAAGTAATAAAACTTTTACGAGGACAAGCAAAACTAAAATTAAAGAGAAATATGAAAACATTATCAAAATTAAAGGAAAGCAAATTAGTAGATGAAGATTATATAAATATTAGATTAACAGCCTTTTATGCACATTTATGCCATTCTAATGCAAAAATCTTATATAGAAGAATAAAAAAATAAATAATTTATAGAAAAATATACAATTTTTATTTTTTTTATAGTATAATATAAAAAAATATAAGTTTAATAAAGAGGTACGTATGAAAAGAGAGGATTTAAGAAGTAGAATTATTCCAACTACTATTGATAATACAGATGAATCTCAAAACACAGGAAATAAGAAATTTAATACAACTGATTTAATATATTTAGATAGCTATAATGAGCAATATGATGGTAAAAAAACAGATGAAGAAAGAAGAATATCTGCTACTGATTATGCTCAAATGAATAATGCTTGTATGTATGATGGCTATACTACGCGTACTGGTAGGCAAACAATTTTGGCGTGGCTTCGCTCCGCCTGTCTTAGATACAATGTGCACTGTGTAGGTGGCGACGGCGACTGTTACAATCCGTATACTACTCACAGCGATGCTGGGCTGTGCCCGTCTTTGCATTATCATCTGCCATCTGATATCTCCGCACGAAGTGCGTTACGATTTTTAAAAGGGCAAAAAAATAGAGATGAAAGTGAAGAACTAGAACAATTTGACATAAGAGAAGTAAAAGACCTCGATCGGAAAAACTATATATCATACACTACAAATTGGTGAATATCCAAAAACAAAAGTTGACGAAGATTTGAGTAGGACATTAGAATCATTATATCACGGAGGGAAAATGCAAGAAGAAATTTTATGCACAGGCAGATGGTATTCAACTAATGGGCAGAAAGAAAATAATAGAGACTATGCAGGGAAACATAGTCCAGAATTTGAATATCAAGGTCAAAGATATGTACGTGTAGTATCATATCCAAATGACGAAGATAATAGATATTCTGATGGAACACCAACTGGTAAAGTAGGAACAATAAGATGGGTAAAAGTTGAGCCAATTTCTTTCAAAATAAGAAATTGGGATGAAATGCCAAAAAGTATAAATCCAAAAGGAAATGGAAGAGCAAAATATTTTGATTTAAGAGCAGAAGAAGCAATTACTTCAAATATTCCATTTTATCCAGATGCAAATGACAAAAATAGTACAATGTGGCAAAACAGTTCAGTCAGAGGTTTCTTTAATGGAATAGATGTTAGAAATATACAATCAAATGGTAATACAGAATATGGTGCTAGTCGAGGTGGAAATTTTACAGGAGAATGTAATTTCTTAAATGAGGCATTTAATCTATCAAGAGAGCCAATGATAGAATATACAATACCAGATAGCGAGACAGAGATTCCAGATGACGCATTTAATGGCTGTATAACACTTAAAAAATTAGTAATGCATTCAGGAATAAAATCTATTGGGAAAAAGGCTTTTGATGGATTACAGTTTAAATATGCATACAGAACAGAAACAGGAGAATTAGTATTTGCACAAGATTTGCCTAGAAATGAAAATGAATATACAGATGTGGTAGAATTAGGTAAAATAGCAAAATCTTTTGATGGATTTGATTATAGCATATTAGTACAAAGCGATAGATTAGATGAAATAACTGATTTTTCAGAAATTTTAAGTAAAAATAAATTTAGTATTCCTTATGTATATGGTTTTGCATTAGTTGAAAGTGGAAAAACTAAATCATTTACAGAAAATAGCGATTTTAGGTTTTTTAAAAATGAAATTCCAAAAATCAATGATATGCTACTAGATTTTCCAGAAGAAGAAAGACTAGACTTTTTTAAATTCGCAAGTAGCTTAGGATGTTTTTCAACAGAAAAAATGTTGGATAAAAAAGGTAAGGAAACACAAGTGCCATTAGCACAAAAAGCTTCTTCATTACTTGCTCAATTATTAAAAACAGATGAAATGAAATTACGGTAGGTATCACGGACTATTTGATTCAATGCCATTAGATGTTGTACCTAGTCAAGAATTTTTGAAATTTATATCAATACAGGGGGATAAGAAAAATCTGCAAAATCTAGAACTGATTTTAAATTTAGAGAGAAATTATCCTGGAATGTTTATAAAAGTAATGTCAAATTTTGACGAAGCAAAATCATATAGAGAAACTCTAGATGATAGTGGTAAACCGATAAAGGTTTCTTGGGAAGAAGCATTAAAAAAATTCTATTTAAGTAATAAATATGTAGGAGTAACGAAGGAAAATGCAGACATAGCAGAATTATTTGGCGGTAAAGGGTTATCTCAAGAAGTATTTGATAAAGCAAACAAATTAAGGCAGAAAGCTAAAGGTGCGAATGTACCAGAACATATATTGGGACAGCCAATAAGGGAAGAAACAATTTTAGAAAGCATAGAAAGAATTAAAAGGCAAACCGAAGAAGAATTAGTAAGTGGAAGAGAAATGATAGAAGAACTATATGATAAGCAATTTACATATGAATGGCTTAGCAAAAATGATCCACACAATGCTATAATGGGATTGTTTTGCAGTTGTTGTGGAACAATAACTAGCCAATTTTATGGAAAAGATATTGCTAGGTCAAGTGTTATTGCTCCAGATGTACAGAATCTTGTTGTTAGAAATTCAAAAGGCGATATAATATCAAAAGGTACAATGTATGTAAATAAAGCAAGAGGGTATGCTGTAATTAATGATTTTGAGCTTAATGAGAAATATAGACATCACGAAAGTTCTTCGGGAAGATATAGTGTAGAAGAAACAAGTCCAGAGGAACAAGATAGAGAAATGATATTTAAAGCATTTCAAAGAGGATTAAGAGCATTTATAGAAGAATATGATAGACAAAATCCTAAAAATCCTTTGACTCAAATAAATATTGGTATGGGTTATAATAGATTAAAAAGACAAGTAGAGAGATTTAAAAAGGCAACATCAAATTTAACTGTACCATCTGAATACAGTTTTCAAGATGCAATGACAAATGAACAACATATTCTTTATCAAAGAGAACAAAAACAAATAGAGAATGGAGGGCAAGATAGATGATGAATTTAAGCCAAACCAAACTTGTTGGTCTAACTATGGAACTTGATTTAAAAACTAGGGAATATAAAAAATTATGTGATAAATTGGATGAGTTAAAAGAAAGAAAAATAGACCCTAACGACGAAAGACTTTTAGCAGTTAAAGGGTTGTTCCAAAAAAATCACGACGATATAGTAGAAATAAATAAACAAATTAAGAAAATTAAAGATACAGAAGACATTAAAGAAAAACAAAAACTAGAAAAGTATAATCCTGAGGACATTTTCAATAAAAAAAATAATAATAATATAATACAAGAAGAAAAAAAGGATATATTAGTTGTTGAAACTAAAAAGAATATTTTTATAAGATTTATAGAAAGAATAAAGAAATTTCTTTCAAAATAAAATATATGTTTTAAAGGAGTAGTATAAGAGGACTACTCCTTGTTGTATATTATTAACAAGCTGTAATTTATTGCTTTTTTAGCCAATCTACATATTCTTTTTCAGTACACTTTCCTTTACTAATATTTTCTCTCCATTTATTATTATCATCTTTGAAAAATTCAAACTCTCTTGCATATTTAGTATTACTTGGATTTCTTCTTGTTCTTAATAATAATTTTTGATAAACATTTCTATAAATTCTTAAATCATCATTTTCTTGTATCAACTTTTGCTGTACTTTAAAATGACCTATTTCTTTACATGTCTTACCATTTTCATAAATATTACTACAATAAATTTCATCAGATCTATTGTTTGGAACAAAGAACTTACCACAATTCCTACATTTTTTTATTTCAATATTAAGTTTTGCTATTTCTAAAAGTTCTATAAGCAGTGCTTGTATAATATCAGTACATTCAATAAAATAAGAAGATGATACATTTGCTTTACTAACAATTCTTTGTGTTTCATCTTGCCTCATAGGATAATTAGAATAATCTCTTAATATCTCAAATGCAGATAAATTTATTCTTACCTTATCATTATCAATTTTTTCTAAAGATTTACTACTAACATCACTATTTGTCATAACTTGAAATCTTTGTAGTGGTGTTAAGTCCTTTATTTCTTCAAGATTATTCATATTAAATATATATTCAATATCAAGCATTAAATCTTGTCTAAACAAGCTAAAAACATATTTATGGTCATTAATTAATATATCTAGTGAATTTTCATATTCCTCAGTTGAAACTGGAAAATCAGAATATTTTATATCTGTTAAATTTAAGAAAAAGTTTATGCCATATTTCTTTATAAGAGATTTAAAGCTGTTAGGATTTTCAAAATCCGTATTAAGAAAGTCACAAAGTTGCTCCCCAATATTAAATTCACTTTTCGTTATATGAGAAGAATATGTATCTTGATATTTCTTATATATTTGATAAACAATTATCTTCTTTTTATTACTCTCATCAAAATAAAATTTATTACTATTAGTATCTAACATATTAAATAAGCTATCCATAATCATTACTCCAGACTACATTTTAAAAACAAATGTTATTTTATTATAAATATTTTATCATAAACTATTGACGGTGCCAAACTTTCATGACTAACTTATGTTAGTAAAAAGTAATATAAATAAGATAAAATAACAAAACGATAATTGTATTCAAAAATTGCAAGTAAAAAATGAAACCAAGAGAGGAGGGAGAAAATGGAGGCAGATGAAGTTAAACAAGAAATAATCAGATTATATTATGAGGAACACAAGAGACCATCGGAGATAGCACCTATTATTGAAAAGACACCTCAATATGTATCTAAAATTGTAACTAAAGATAAAAGATATAAAAATGAGAAAAAATATAAAAAGAAACAATCTTTAGAAAAGAAAAAGGCTTATAACAGAGAATATTATAAGACTTATGTTAGAAATAGCAAAGAAAAAGAAGATAAAGAAGAATATTATAAATTACTTGCAACAATAAATAGAGATAATGAAATATTATCAATAAAAACAGAAATATCTGATATTGATTTTGCTAAATGGAATAGATCGATATTTGGATATGCAAAAAATTCTAGCCATTTAGTTTTGAAAAAAGGAATAAAAGTTACTGCTGATGTACCAAGAATTGTAAAGAATATAGTACATGCAAGCAGCATAAGAAGTTCAAATGTATATTCGTGCTAGATAATTGATATTTCAGTATAAAATAACAAAATGTGGAAAAAATAAGGTAAGGAGGTAGTAAATGTGGCTGATATAAAACAAGATGTTGAAAAGAAAAAATATAAGAAAAAAAATGAATTTAAGTTTAATATTATTTTTAATAATAATGGAGAAACACTTGAAAATATTATTGAAAGAGCATTTGGAATTTATTGTTTAAAAAGAAGTTAATAAATTCCTAAAAAAAGTATGGTAAATAAATAGCAATAAATGAGATAATATGGTATAATTTTGGTTAGAAGAGTATCAATATTATCTCATTATTTTTAGCAGGAAGGAGGAAAAATGAGCTTTAATATAATGAATAATATTGATTATAGAGTAGGCATATATATAAGACTTTCAAAAGAAGATGAAGAAAAGGAAAAATATTCAGAGAGTGAGAGTGTACAAAATCAAAGAACAGTACTTATGCAATATATTAAGGAAAACAAGTTTAATTTTGTTGCAGAGTATGTAGATGACGGAGTAAGTGGTACAAGTTTTGATAGACCAGCATTTAATAAAATGATAGACGATATTGAGCAAGGCAAAATAAATATGGTTATAACTAAAGACTTATCAAGACTTGGAAGAAACTATGTACAATCTGGATATTATACAGAAACTTATTTTCCAGAGCATAATGTAAGATATATTGCTATTTTAGACAATATAGATACAGCATTAGATTCTGCCAATAATGATATAGCACCTTTTAAATCTATATTAAATGAAATGTATGCAAAAGACACATCCAAAAAGATAAATAGTGTTTTACAATCAAAAAGAAATAATGGAGAATATCTAGGAACAGTACCTTATGGCTACGAGAAAGATCCTGAAAATAAATATCATCTAGTAATAGATGAAGAAGCTGCAGAAGTTGTTAGAACCGTTTTTAGAATGTTTCTTGAAGGTTATGGAACAATGCAAATAGCAGATTATTTATCAGAGCAAAAAATACCAATTCCATCAGATTACAATAAAAGAAATAGAGGAACAAAATCAATTTCTTATGGCTTATGGCCACAATCTACGGTAAGGTTTATTCTTTCAAATGAGGTTTACACAGGAACGGTAGTACAAGGCAAGCGAAAAAAGATTAGCTTTAAATCTAAAAAATTCGTAGATGTTCCAGAAGAAGATTGGATAAGAGTTCCTAATATGCATGAAGCGATAGTAAGTAAAGAAGATTTTGAACGAGCCAAAAAGATACTTGAAGCCACGAAAGGTTCAAGAATTGTGGAAAACGACTATCTATTTAAAGGACTACTTCAATGTTTTGATTGTAAAGGATATATTGGAATAAGAAGTCCAGATAAGAATGGAAATATTTATGGTAGATGCCAACATTATGCTAGATATTCAAAATTTGATGTGTGTTCTCCACATAATTTTAATTATCAAGTTTTTGAAGAGAGTATGATTGTAGTTTTAAGAGAAATATGCAAAGAATATTCAGATAAAAAGAAACTTGAAGAGATTGCAAAAAAATCTAAATCAAAAGAGGATAAAGAATCAGATTTAAGAAATAAACTTAAAACTTATAAAACTCAAATTGAAAAAGAAACAAGAAAACTTGATTTATTATATGAAGACAGACTAGAAGGGATTATTACAGTGGATAGTTATATTGAAAAAGCTAATAAAATTAAAAAAGAAGTAGAGGATTATACTAAGAGAATAAAAGAAACAGAGCAGGACTTAAATGGAGAAAATGTGCAGGAAGATAAGGAGAAAAAATTAGATAATTTGGTAGATGAATTTTTAGATATGGAAAAACCAAATAAAGAGATAATTAGAGAATTTATAGAAAGAATTGAAATTCATAGTGACAAGCAAGTTGATATTTATTTCAACTTTAAACCACTACAAAAATTAAATGATAATTTAGAAAAATTTATATGTGCTAAAAAAAATATGAGAGAAAGGCTGTATAGCAAGAGCTTGTGACTAAAAAGAGAAAATATAAAAATGGTCACAACAACAATACACACACTCTGCCATTTGGGCAATTATTGCAGAAGCCATGTTAGGTAAAGGAGATAAAGCAGTAGAATTATATAAAATGATTACGCCTATTGAACATGCAAGAACAAAAGAAGCGGCAAACAAATACAAAGTTGAACCATATGTACTTGCAGCAGATGTATATGGTGCACAAAATTTAGCAGGTTCAGGTGGATGGACATGGTATACAGGTTCAAGCAGTTGGTATTATTTAGCTGGTATTCAATATATTTTAGGACTTAATATTTATCACAACACAATGAGTTTTAAGCCATGTATTCCAAAATTTTGGGATGAATTTGAGATTAAATATAAATTTGGCAATAGTATTTATAACATTAAAGTCAAAAATCCTAATGGAAAAAATACAGGTATTTCAAAAGTATTAATTGATGGGAATGAGCATGAAAATAAGATTATTCTTGATAGTAGTGGTAAGGTGTTTAATGTTGAAATTATTATGTAGTAAAGCAGTAATAATGCAAAAATTGTCAAAATAAAAATAAGAAAAATAAAAACTAATAGTTGCAAAACTATTAGTTTTTTGTTATGATGAAAAAGAACAAAGGATTTGAAGAAATCAAAAGAAAGGATGAGGTCAAAAATGGAAATAGAAGACTTACAAAAAACAATCGAAAAAGTAAGAAAAGCACAACAAGAATTCTCAAAATATACACAAGAGCAAGTAGACAAAATATTTCAAGCAGCAGCAATAGCTGCAAACCAAAATAGAATACCACTTGCCAAAATGGCAGTAGAAGAAACAGGAATGGGAATTGTAGAAGATAAAGTAATAAAAAATCACTATGCAGCAGAATATGTATACAATAAATATAAAGATATAAAAACATGTGGAGTGCTAGAACAAGATGACAATTATGGAATCAAAAAAATAGCAGAACCAATAGGTGTAATAGCAGCAGTAATACCAACAACAAACCCAACATCAACAGCAATATTTAAAACATTAATCGCATTAAAGACAAGAAATGGGATAATAATAAGCCCACACCCAAGAGCAAAACAGTCAACAATAGCAGCTGCAAAAATAGTGTTAGAAGCAGCAGTAAAAGCAGGAGCACCAGAAGGAATAATATCATGGATAGATGTACCATCACTAGAATTAACAAATGTGTTAATGCAATCAGCAGATATAATATTAGCCACAGGTGGACCAGGAATGGTAAAAGCTGCATATTCTAGTGGAAAACCAGCATTAGGTGTAGGACCAGGAAATACACCAGCAGTAATAGATGAAACAGCAAATATAGTATTAGCAGTAAACTCAATAATTCATTCAAAAACATTTGATAATGGAATGATATGTGCATCAGAACAATCTGTAATAGTAAGTGATAAAATCTATGACAGAGTAAGAGAAGAATTTATGAGAAGAGGATGCTATTTACTAAATGCAGAAGAAACAGAAAAAGTAAGAAAAACAATTATAATAAATGGAGCATTAAATGCTAAAATAGTCGGACAATCAGCACATACAATTGCACAATTAGCAGGAGTAGATGTTGCTGAAAATACAAAAATCTTAATAGGAGAAGTAGAAAGTGTAGATTTATCAGAAGAATTTGCACATGAAAAACTTTCACCTGTTTTAGCAATGTATAGAGCATCAAGTTTTGATGATGCAGTAAGTAAAGCATATAGACTAATAGAAGATGGAGGATTAGGACATACATCATCATTATATATCAATACAGTTACTGAAAAAGAAAAAATAGAGAAATTCTACAATACAATGAAAACATGTAGAGTATTAATAAATACACCATCATCACAAGGTGGAATTGGTGACATATATAACTTTAAATTAGCACCATCATTAACACTTGGATGCGGAACATGGGGCGGAAATTCTGTATCAGAAAATGTAGGAGTAAAACATTTAATAAATATAAAAACAGTAGCCGAAAGGAGAGAAAATATGCTTTGGTTTAGAGCACCTGAAAAGGTATATTTAAAAAGAGGTTGTTTACCAGTAGCTTTAGAAGAGCTAAAAAATGTAATGGGTAAAAAAAGAGTATTTATAGTAACAGATACATTTCTTTATCAAAACGGATACACAAAGGTTGTTACAGATAAACTAGATGAAATGGGAATAGTGCATGAAACATTTTTTGATGTTGCACCAGACCCAACACTTGCATGTGCAAAAGAAGGAGCACAATTGATAGATGCATTCAAACCTGATTGCATAATAGCAGTAGGTGGAGGTTCAGCAATGGATGCTGCAAAAATTATGTGGGTAATGTATGAACATCCAGAAATTGATTTCTTAGATATGGCAATGAGATTTATGGATATCAGAAAAAGAGTATACACATTTCCTAAAATGGGAGAAAAAGCATACTTTATAGCTGTACCAACATCAGCAGGAACAGGTTCAGAAGTAACACCATTTGCAGTAATTACAGATGAAACAACAGGACAAAAGTATCCATTAGCAGATTATGAACTATTACCTAAAATGGCAATTGTAGATGCAAACTTGATGATGAATGCACCAAAAGGATTAACTTCAGCATCAGGAGCAGATGCATTAGTTCATGCAATCGAAGCATATGCATCTATGATGGCAACAGAATTTACAGATGGTTTAGCAATAGAAGCAATAAAAACGATTTTTGAATATTTACCAAGAGCATATGAAAACGGAGCAAATGACCCAGAAGCAAGAGAAAAAATGGCAAATGCAGCAACAATGGCAGGTATGGCTTTTGCAAATGCATTTTTAGGAATATGTCACTCAATGGGACATAAATTAGGAGCATATCATCACTTACCACACGGAATTACTGTATCATTAGTACTTGACGAAGTTATGAGATTTAATAGTGCAGAAGTTCCAAATAAAATGGGAACATTTCCACAATATGACCATCCACATACATTAAGAAGATATGCAGAAATTGCAGAAGCTTTAAATATTGGTGGAGCAAATGACTACGAAAAAATGGAAAATCTAATTAGTAAAATAGATGAATTAAAAGAAAGAATTGGAATAAAGAAAACAATCAGAGAATATGGAATTGAAGAACAAGACTTTTTAGCTACATTAGACGAAATGTCAGAAAAAGCATTTGATGATCAATGTACAGGAGCAAATCCAAGATATCCATTAATTAGTGAAATTAAGGATATTTATTTAAAGGTATATTATGGAAATTAAGAGAGGAACGTGAGTAAAGATGGAATATAATTTAAATGAACCAATTGCTGAAAGAAAAACTAAAACAGTATATAAAGATGGAGATAAAACAATAAAATTATTTATAGAAAATTATTCAAAAGCAGCAATTTTGAATGAAGCACTAATTCAATCAAGAGTAGAAGAAAGTACAGATTTAAAAATTTCAAAATTGATAGAAGTTACAAAAATTGAGAATAGATGGGCATTAGTTACAGAATTTATAGAAGGAACACCATTAGATGTTTTAATGAAAGAACATCCAGAAAAAGAAGAAGAATATTTAAAGTTGTTTGTAGATATTCAACTAGAAATAATGTCTAAAAAAGTACCATTATTAAATAGACTAAAAGATAAATATAGAAGAAAACTAGCAGAAGCAGATATTGATGATAATACAAGATATGAATTATTACAAAGACTAGAAGGAACTAAAAATCATGACAAATTATGCCATGGAGATTTCAACCCAAGTAATGTTATCATAAAAGATAATGGAGAATATCATATTATAGACTGGGCACATGCAACTCAAGGAAATGCATCAGCAGATGTTGCAAAAACATTTTTGCTATTTTCAGTAAATGGTCAAGCTGAATTAGCTGAAAAATATTTAAACATGATTACTGAAAAAGGTGGATTAGAAAAGAGAGGAATTCAAAGATGGATTCCAATTGTAGCAGCAGTTCAATTGAAAAAAGGTGAAGTTGAAGACAGAAAAACATTAGAAAAATGGGTAGATGTAGTAGATTATGAATAATATGATAATATAAAAATATAGGGGGATTAAAAATGACAAGAGTTGAATTAAAAAACATGGCAAAAGAACAAATACAAGGGAAAATAGGAATTCTATTTTTAATATTTTTGATTATTGCAATTATAGGAGCAGGAAGCGCATTAGTACCAGTAGTAGGATGGTTTGCTACAATTGTAATTATGCCAGCTTTTAATATTTCATTATGCATGATATTTTTGGGATTAACTAAAAATGAAGACATTTCAGTTGGAGATGCTTTTAAAGGTTTTAATATAACAGGAAAAGCAGTTTGGTTAAATATAATTACAAATTTCTTTGTATTCTTGTGGTCATTATTATTAGTGATTCCTGGAATAATAAAGGTATTTTCATATGCTGCTGCACCATTTATATTGGCAGATAACCCAGAACTAACAGCAAGAGAAGCATTATCAGAAAGTAAAAGAATAATGGATGGACATAAATTTGATTTATTTGTATTACAACTATCATTCTTTTGGTGGTATATATTAAGTGCAATTACATTTGGAATTGCATACATATATGTTGTACCATATTTTCAAGCTACAATGGCAAATTTTTATAATGATATTAAAGATAAAACTGTTGAAAACTAGATAGATATTAAATATTTAAAGATACCACAAAATATTTGCAAATTATGCGATTTTGTGGTATTATGTATATGTAACCAAAATTTTTTATAATTGAGAAAATTTTCTCAACTAATTAACAGGAGGATTATAATTATGAATGCAACAGAAGCACGGCAGAAATCACTTGATAACCAGTATGAAAATGCTATGAAGGAGATTGATAAAGCAGTAGCTGGAGGATGGACAAGATGTAGTGTTTGTTTTTCTGACCCACTCTATCCAGAAGTGGCAGAAAGAATTGCAGAAAACGGGTTTGACGTAAAAGTTACGTTAAGAGAAAACGGAATGGGGATGTCTTCTAACGTAGTATCTTGGTACAATACCAAGAATAAAGGGGAAAAAGGCAAAGTTGAATACATTACAGATGAGAGTAAGAATTCTAAACCGCCTTTGAACGAGAAATTACTAACGAGTATTTCCTTGGAGACAAAAAGACTCCAAAGAGAAGCAAGAAGATTGAGCCAGGAAAGAAATACAAAGTAAAAGAGTTAGGGGACTGTTGAAAAATGGCCCCCTAAATTAATTCAAGAATATGAAAATTTATTTTAATATTATTTAGTTAGAAAAATAGAGTTTGTGACCTAGTTTGTGAAAATGTATTTTTAGGTCACAAAGGGAGACCAACTATGAAAAGTCAATAGAAAAATGAAAATTTTTTAAAAAATT